>Ga0099826_10002679_pt1 | contig 11627 bp, 6 predicted proteins | sample Mtrugardesep15_FD_76830 | JGI IMG/M metagenome (GOLD analysis project Ga0099826, IMG submission 76830) | Root nodule microbial communities of legume samples collected from California, USA - M. trunc garden sep15 | ecosystem: Host-associated > Plants > Roots > Nodule | place: USA: California...
TGTTGTTGGTGTAGTTAATGTGTTTGTTTTATAGTACAATGTGACAAAATTACCCTCATTAAAGAGATAATGTGAAAAGTCAATTTATTGTAATTTTAGAATTAGTAGTAGTATTAAATAAGAGTATATATGAAAAAAGATAATTAATGTATGTTGTAATTTAAAAAGAGGGTTATATTTAAAAAAAATAAAATAAAAGGGGGTTTATATTAAGGGATCGAGGGAGTATAAACAAAGGGATTAAACAAAATGAAAGTAAATATGCATTAATGACCATGCTCTAAATAGTATGCCAGCTCAAAGATGTATGACTATGTTAGATGAATGGTGAAAAACTAACTTTATTAGAGCTTTAATTTCAAAAATTTAGTTAGTGTGTCTTAAATTTTAAGATCAAATTGTCAAACTATAACTTTTAGCAGTATAGTATTCAGGGGAGTTTTAATAGGTTTTAAAGTTTTTTTTTAGGAGAGTTTTAAAAGATCTTTTTAATGAATGTCTTAAATGTTTAAAGATGTCAATTGAACTAACCGTACCAAACTAATTATTATTTTTTGACAAAAGCAAAATGATGTTCACTTATTCAAATTTATAGAATACATCAGATACAATAACATCATCAATATCTTTAAAAACGTAAGTTAATAGCATAAAACGACAAAATACCTACAAACAATATGATAAAATCTAAATCATCAGAATACCCATGTTTTCGGATCTGCAACGTTGACGTCAAAATCATTGATTGAATATGCAATTGATTGATTGAAGTTGATCTTTTAATATGAACAAACGAACATCACAACAATACGCAAAATCAAACAACGCTGCACAAGATGACGAACAACACAACGCCGCACTCAGACAACGAAATCACGAAAAAACATAAAGAAAACCTTTATGTGTGAAAATCACTTATTTGATTGAAAGAAAAGGAAAAAAAATATGCAAATGGGTGATTCTAGGTAAAAAAAATATCTAAAACCACCCTCCTCAATGAGTGAAAGAGAAAAAAAAACTTAAAGAGAAAGTGGAGTTTCTCTCACTAAAAATTTAAGGTCAACTTTGATTTGGATTTTACGAGAAAAAATTACATAAATTAAACCAAACTAGTAATCCATAACCAAAAGAACTAAACTGGTTTTATTAGTTAGAATTTTTTTTCTTCCAAACACCGAATAAAACAATCATGTTACATTTTTTTTAAACAAAAAGTATGTTCCACTTGCAACTATAATGACTAATTCTTTTGAGGTAATTGAAATCAATTTATCTAAAAGAATGATATGTCTTTCCGTACACTTGATTAGAATCAAACCTTAAACATAGTATTTAAAAGATTAAATATTTACCACTTATGTCACATCATATATGGGTTTACACACGAAAAAAATGTTTACACTTTAATACTTTCAACGGTTAAAATGTAAGATGAACTTAACCCTTAAAAAAAATGTGATGAACTCAATTTTTTTTTTAAAGAGCAATTAAAATGTGATGAACTCAAAATTATTAACTACACTACACGTAACCCCATAGTAGGCCACAAAATTAGGCATAGACAAACCAAATAAATTTAATGGTCCTAATATAAAATCATACCAAACCTTAAAAATAACGACAAAAAAGAGAAGAAAAACAAACCTTTTTGTTTTTACTCCATAGTTGCTGTTTCTTCTTTATTGGTTCTTTTCTCTCTCTCAACTTTCCCTTTAACGTAGAGAGAGAGAGGTTGCTGAGTGTGATAGCATTAACACTATTCTCACTTCCATTGAAATCTGGCGCAATTCAAGAACGAAGGAGAAAAGTGTGAAAGGATCACAATCTACACTCAAACATCACTTTCCTCTCTTTATATGCGCTTTTCATGCTTGCCCAGAAACGCAGAACAAATAAAGTTTTAATTTTTTTCATGACCCTTTAATCTTTGAATGATATTATAGTTGTTAGCTTTGTTGGGTCACTGAAATTTTCTCATATTTATTTGATGTGATCTAATATTTTACATGGGTTTTGATTAATTTTCCTAATAAGGAGAATATATTAGATACCCTTTTGGTCAAAATTTGAATAGTATGTGTATGATCATGATCATGATCATGACAATTTTGTTTTGATCTCGTTTTGGTATGGAAAGTGAGGTTTTTTATGTGTATGAGGTGTCTTTCTTGAGATTTTGTTATGTATGAAGTTATATACTTATATTAGTAACAAGATCTTAGATTTGATTGTGAACTTGGAAGAGGGGAGAGAGAGAGAGGAAGAGGGAGAGAGAAAACTATGCAGTCTAGAATGGAGGAAGGGAAGGATCCTGCTGCTACTACTGCAATAAGAGTGACACACTCTAGGCCATTTCCTTTGAGACTTTTGCAATTTTTCTTGCTATTTTTGATTATTGGAATTGGTGGTTCATTTCTTAGTATGTACATGATTAGGCATTTTGGTATTCATAATGTCGTACAATCTTCGTTTAAGCCTTGTTTTCCGAAGCCGGCAATTATAGAGAATTGGTTTAAGCCTCCATCTAGTTTGTTGCATTCTATGAATGATGATGAACTCTTTTGGAGGGCTTCTTTTGTTCCAAGGATTAAGAGTTATCCTTTTAAAAGAACTCCTAAGATTGCTTTCATGTTCTTGACTAAGGGACCTTTGCCAATGGCACCACTTTGGGAGAAGTTCTTTAAGGGGCATGAAAAGCTTTATTCCATCTATGTTCATTCATTGCCATCTTACAATGCTGATTTTTCGCCGTCATCGGTATTTTACCGGAGACAGATCCCTAGCCAGGTATGAACTAGCTTTAATATATTTTTATGTTTGTTTTTAATATGGCTCATGGTGTTAGGTTCTGTATGTATATAGTAATCATTAGGACATTAATATTATTTGTATGGATGAATTATCATGTGTTGATTGATTTGATTAACGTGGATTTAGCCTTAGTAATGCCAAGATTGATTGACATGGCTTGATCTATAGTTTGTGCTTCAGTAATGCTAAGATTGCTATTGATTTTGAATGTTTTTGCACAAGAATAAACCATCAATTTAATCCCTAAACTATCACCCTCTTCCCAATTTGATTATTGAACTATATATAGAAATATAATAAATAGTGGCTAAACTCTTAATCCATCAAGTTAGTCCTTCAGATACTTTAAAAATAGGGAGAGAAAATGATAGGTTAAGGACAACCTTGATGGATTAAAGAGTTTTGGGACTTTTAATTATATTTCTGTAGTTTATAGACTAAATTGGAGCACATGTGACAGTTTAATGACTAAATTTACGGTTTATTCGTTTGCACCGACTCCCGAGTGAGTAAAGATCTGCAGTTTTGCACATCATTTGTCACTTGAATTCAAAGGCTTCAATGTCTTGAAAATATTTGATTCTTTTATTTTTTGTTTCTTGCTAAATTCTGTGGTATGAACTATTTGTGATGAAAAAGCATGTATATAGGAAAAAATAAATATCTCTTAATTGAAGTTATGATTGATAGGAACCAGAGTAAATTACCAAACACTTTCACTCGGCTACCAATAACCAAACTTGTATGCTATTCTAACAGTATTCCGCAATTCCTTAGAAGAATTTTTTCTAAAACCAACACGGTGGTCACCACGCCTAAACTCCCATTCATTGAGATGCCCCTTAGTTTCAAATAATGTGCCTTCATTGTTCTTCAATTTTTGATTATATGACTGTTAGGAGCAAGAATAGGTTTCAGGTCGGATTCTTTTTTTTCTAAATTTCTAATTCACTTCCTTCTTCACAGGTGGCAGAGTGGGGAATGATGAGTATGTGTGATGCTGAAAGAAGACTTCTAGCTAATGCCTTGCTTGATATCTCAAATGAATGGTTTGTCCTCCTATCTGAGTCTTGCATACCTCTCCAAAACTTCAGCATTATACACCGCTACTTATCTCGGTCAAGGTATAGCTTTATGGGTGCAGTTGATGAACCTGGCCCTTATGGGAGAGGACGCTACGACGAAAACATGGCACCTGAGATCAACATCAGTGACTGGCGTAAAGGGTCTCAGTGGTTCGAAATTAACCGAGAACTTGCAGTTAGAATAGTTGAAGACGGTACTTACTATCCAAAACTCAAAGAATTCTGCACACCACACAAATGCTATGTCGATGAACACTATTTTCAGACAATGTTAACCATTAATACTCCTCAACTTTTGGCGAATCGGAGTCTCACTTATGTGGATTGGTCAAGAGGTGGTGCTCACCCTGCTACATTCGGGAAGGATGACATCAAAGAAGAATTCTTCAAGAAAATTTTGCAAGATCAGACATGTCTTTATAATAACCAGCCAACTTCACTTTGTTTCTTATTTGCTAGAAAATTTGCACCTAATGCATTAGGTCCCCTTTTAGATATAGCGCCAAAAGTTCTAGGAATATGAAAATTGTCTGGATTCTGAGTTGCTGGCTGCAGCATCCTTGCAGGAGTACTGTTTGGACCATGTTAGTTAGCTACCGGCTTACTCCATTTGATCGCGTAATTCATCTTCTGCTTTCTCTGTTTCACAGAAATATTGAGTTGCTTCTCCGGCATTTAGATATGTAGGACATTGAATTTAAACCGTATACTTATACAAGTATTAGCCAAAATATAGACTAGCATTTTGTTGGATTATTACTTGTTAATCAAATAAATATATTAGTTATCTTTTTGGAATATGTACTGCTGCTACTGTTAAGACTGATTACTTTTTCTGGCCATTTTATTATGCAATATAACCTACCCATGCCCAATATTCTTCTAGTTTCAAAGTAAAAGTTCCAAGTTTGAGCTTCAAGTTAGAATCGCTTATGGAGACAAAATCAATTCTAGAAAACAGCCAAACACATAAAAGTGAATTAATTTGATTTCACTTTTAAGCAATTTTTTATATGCTTTAAGAATCAACTTAACCAAATATGAGTGAAATCAAACAAACATACATTAATGGCTTGAAGCTTTCATTTGACAAAGCTCAGAAGATGCTACTGAGTGTGACAGAGTGAGTAATGAAGGTCTTCCTTACTAGCCTTTTGCTATATTCAGTGATCAGCAATTATTGTTATTATATACTCCATTGACAAGTTAATGTCCATACCTACACACTCAGGGAAGCAGACAAAAGTTTGTACTATCAATTTGCATTGCACTGACAGTGCCCCAGTCTTCAAAAACACTGAAACTATAGTAGCAACAAAAGTTGTTAAAGAGTCCTCATCCAACTCATTCTTTAGTTCTTAGTTTCTAGCTTCATTTACTCCTTTACATATTCTGATAAACCTAATCAACTACAGGAGATCAACTCAGTTAATTACTTAATCCTTACTTACACTGTCACTGATCCAACATATTGCCATTACACATAATGCCCTCAATCTTAGATTCTTTCCTATCTCTGCATTCAGAGATCGATTGTTGGATTCATCCAATGGCTAAATCGCTCGATGAATCCAACTATTGAGCACAACCGACATCTACCTATAGAGTCTGAATATATGAGTTATCCATTGCATTCACCTCACTCTTAGAAGTGTGTAATGTAGTTTACTATACAAATATGCCATAAATTACACATATTTTCAACATAGATTAAATGTGGAGAGTAACAATAAAAATAAGAAAATATTGATTGATTTGACGAATGAAAGAACATTTTATTTAATAAAACAAAACAAAACTATAAAATACAAATATTTGAAACTTTTCAGCTGTAGAAATTCTTTAATTGATACTACTAGAATATTATTTCACTAGCGATTTACAAATATCTCACATTATACATCATTTGACATTGATTAAAAGGGTACATGACATGTACATTTGAATGGCTTACCAAGTAGTTTAAATTGATAGGCAATCTCACTTAACGTTCAAGAACACTCCAGGACTTGAAATTGAAAAGCAGGTAAAAAAATAGACATCAGAAAGGACTAAGCAATATGAGCATTAATTTTGATGGATAATTATATTTGAAACTAATTAATTAGAGAGAATATGAAAATTATTCCAAAGCAATAGAGAAATGTGTGGTGTTTAATAATGATGAAACCACAGTATGTAGTGAAAACTCTAACTTTTTATCTATGGCTAAGACAACATTAGCTTATTAGGATTATTTACATTTATAGTTCATCATGATATTTTCTCTGAACACCAGGTACAGTATCCTGCTGATGTTTTAGAAGATAACTAGCAGCTAAAGATGCATGAAGTGCAGCTCCATAAGGGAGTCCATCTTCATTGATTTCGAGATAAGGTGAGTGTAATAAAGACTTGAACCGTTTATGTGAAGTATTCTTCACTCCAAGCATGAAGAAGTATCCAGGTATGACCTCTTGATAGAATGAGAAGTCTTCAGATCCCATAAATGGTGTCATGACACTGTCAACTTTATTGATGCCAAGCATGTTCACCGCAACATTTACAAAATGTTCGTGCAAGTCACCATTGTTTACAGTTGGAGGATAAAAAGGTTTCACTCCATGAAGGAAGTCCACAGTTGCATTGCACCTATGCACAGCAGCTTGCCCAATGATAACCTGCATAAATGAATCAGTCCTAGGCCTTGTTTGGATAAACGACTTAAGTAAATGCCTATATATTAGCTATTTCTATGTCAAAAGATAAAATAAAGTAAAATTGTTTTATAATTTTATAAGCTGTTTTCATAAGATATCTTGGAGAGCTTATGAAAATAAGCTGAAAATGACTCATGAACATGTTATAAGATGTTTCCATAAGCTCTCTCAAACAGTCTTACGTCATTGTGTTAGTAGATAAGCTCAAATAAGTGAATCCACACCAAGATTGCAGTGAAAATTACAGTATAAGTGCAAACATCTTATTTGTTGCAATAGAAACTCGTGAACTTATTTTAGGAAGGGAAAGATGAAGAAGGTTCCAACTATTATGGGGTATTGCACAGTTTAAATGTACGCAGCTTTACCATAAGCTCACAGGTTATTTTCAATAAAGCATGGACAACTGAGTCATAAGGCAACAAGAAGTTCACCCTTCAACTCATAAGCTTGTCAACAAAAGAAAAAATGTCTACTATATTTTGGCCCTACTTTCTTTTGGAATAGGTTTCATGCATAAAAGTTTTCTGTTTTCACTTATTTCCTGTACAAATATTTGAAAGCAGAAAAATAGTGAAGATAATGTGTCGGTTTTGTAATTAAAAGTGAAAACAGGAAATGAAAAAATAAACATTCTCTCAAACCAACCAATGCACGATTCTCGGTTACGTTGACTAATATTTCATACGAAAATAATTAAGACACAAACATAATGTTAACGCAGTAAAATGAACCTGTTTCTGAGTTAACTTTACGTACAATCAAACTAATCAGGTTTAATGATCAAAGTAAGGAAAACAACAAAGAGATTATTTTAAGTTGATGATGCATACTATAGGAGAGGTCATTAATTTCATATTTCACTTTATTCGTTCAAACTGAATTCTTTTATTTCCAATAAATACCTCCTCGATCCGCTGTCTCAGTTGGTTGAAGCTTTCTTTAGAAAAGGCACGGAAGGTACCACCAATTGTGACATGATCCGGAATAACATTGAATGCACTACCTCCTTGGATCTTTGCAATCGTCACAACCTGCGGGAGCATGAATTATGTAAGGAAGACAGGAGGGGTTACGTCACCTTCAACAAGCATGTCTTTCATCATTTACATTTCAAACAATGATGATTCTTAAAAACAAAATTATAGCAAACTACATATCTAAAGCTCTAACAGTTTTCCACTTTATGCAGATGAAGCAGGTGGAAGTTTTCCATGAATAGGTTCCTACTTAGGCTCTTAATAGTGTTCTCTTCTTATTCTTTTTTAAGTCGAATTATAGCTTATAACATGTAGAAAGAAGACATGCTGATTGCTTAGAATAGTTATGGATTCAAGAGTATCATGCAAACTTATTGATTTTAGCAAGTAAATAAGATACTGTTTGAAGGAGCTAATGTAAACAGCTCATGGCATGTACATTATAGAAACAACTCATACATAAGAATGTATATGATACACGTTTATGCTATAAGTGATTAAATAAGTGTTTATCCGAACAGAGCCTAAGTATGAAATAAGTGGATAATAGGAAGGAAAGATGTAAGAATAATTTACCTGGGAGTCTAAAGGATCAGCCTCGCGAGAAACAAGGTGTTGTAAGCTAATAATCGCACCGGAAGCTGCTAATATGGGATCAATAGATTGTTGAGGAATAGCTGCGTGACCTCCCTTTCCACTTATTTTTGCTTCAAAAAATCCACTTCCTGCCAATATTGGACCAGACCTAGAGGCCACTTCACCAATTGGTAAGTCAGGAGCAATATGCAATCCAAAGATAGCAGTGACATTTTCTAATGCCCCGGTATCTAAAATTTTCTTAGCCCCTCTTCCTCCTTCCTCTGCTGGTTGGAAAACAAGAACTATGGTTCCCTTTTTAGACAACAAAATAAAGAATTTATCAGTAATCCATGAGGAGGCGAAGGCTAAGACAATACTGAGAAAAGTACCAGACATTAGCTATAAAGTGTTGTCATTGTGAAACAGACACGGACAAGGCCACAATATTGATACAGACATGTAGACAAGGTAATAACTTAAGAAAATATAAGTGACTGAATGTAATCATATGTGTCAGTGTTGAGCATCGGACATGTCTTCAATCTGAAGTGTCAGTGCTACATAGGATATGAGTGATATTGTAGAATAATAATAAGGGTATCAACTTTTTTCTCTTTTAATTTTCTGTTCTCCCTTCTTTTAGTTCGTATCAAAATGGCAAGAACTATGCATGATTTTGAGAGAAAAACATTACAAAATGGATTCAGATGTGTCATGTATGCCAGATGATAGAATTATTGTAATTTACAAAAATTTCATGATGAGAGATCTTTGACTTTGACATAACTGAATTGAACAACAGAAACTTAAGAAGTTAAGATCATCAAAAGGGACAAATTTTTATACTTGATGGAATAGAGATATATGTTTCACTTTGATTCAAGTTTGACATTGGAAAAGAAGTATATAAGGAAAAATCAAAGAGATATAATTTTAAACTAATTCTATGATACAAACCAAAGAGATATATGATAGATGATAGAATGCCTGTAATTTACAAAACTTGCATCAGGAAAGATATAATTTCCCCACAATTTGGTAATATGCTACATGCCAAAGAGATATATGTTTCACTTTGACATTTTTGGACTTTGACTTCAAATAAAAAGTATGAAATCATCACAAGGATCAAATTTCTAGAGTTGATGACATTTGATTTTGGACAATATAGTAGTGGCCACACATTTTTAATTCATATCAAAATCTCAGGAAAAACAAAGCAGAATATTTTTTTGTATAAACCCTTCCGGTTTCTATGGGTGGCCAAGAACTATTCCAGCCATGGATAGAACTCAAGTGCCCCCAATCGATTTGACCTTAACTTAAAATTCATTACTAATAAAGTCAAACCACTTGGTAAGCAGAATATAACATAAAAGAAACCGAAAATTAGAAGCTAAGATAAAAAGTCACACACTTGTATCTCTTTTTCATGTTGTTTGAGAATCTTTGCAGCACCAAGTAGCATGGTAACATGAGCATCATGGCCACACGCATGCATCTTTCCAGGTACCTTACTCTTGTGCTCCCACTCCACCTAAGGTTCAAACATAAGATGACATGAGAACAAATCAATTATATATATATTAACAAAATGTAATAGAAACATTACGAAGAACTAATTACTAACATTTATCATTCAAAAAGAAAATCAAGTAGTTTATACAGAGTGATTTGTAAGGATGTCTCACACTAATGAATAAAACATTTTAGTTCTTAAAATAGTACATATAGTATATAAACTCCGACAATTTGGTCACTGCTATTAAATGTTACTATTAAGATGTTACTGACAAACTTGACGGATTTTTCATATAATTTAGAGACGAAATTAACGATTTCATATACCTTAAAAACTAAATTGAAGAGAGTAATAGTTTAAGGACTAGCATAATGAACCTGCATAGAAAGAGCATCCATATCAGCTCTTAAAGCAACAAAAGGAGGCAATCCAGTTCCTATGAAACCAATGACACCAGTGACTGCAACTGGATGTTTATAAGGAATACTCATCTTATCCAATTCTGTTCTTATCAATTCACTTGTTTCAAATTCTTGATAACCCAATTCTGGATTCTCATGAATCTTCCTTCTGATATTGATCATCCAATCAAAAATCTCAGGACTCTTAGCACTGTCTAGAAAATTGTTGAATGAGGAATTATGTGTTGATAATGACAAAATTTGTGTTGCAGCAAAGACATGTAACGTGATAAAAAAATGGTAACATATGAATTTGAAAGAAGAAGGCATGGTTTGTTTTGGTGTTGGAGTGAAGAATTATGAGATGAAGATTGATGATTGAAGCATAACACTCACAGTAAATGTTGTTTGTTTTTGTTTTTTTTTTTTAAGATGAAGATTAGGTGGCTGGTTCTTCAATCAATGCTTCCAACTTCCTATGACTTGGACCGTTGTTGTCTTATAGTTATACTTGTATGATCTACATGTGAGATATTTTGTTGGGTTAAATATCTTCAGTCTTTGTAAAATCGTAAATTTTCAAGTTTAGTTTATATAAAAATTTAATGGTAATTTTAGTATTTGATAATTTTAGTCATCCAAAATAATCTCTCTAAAATGCAAATAGAGAATAAAATTGAATAAAAAAATCTAAAGACTAATCTTGAAAGTCATAATTTTGTAAGGACTAATAACATATTTAATCCTATTTTTTTTTTAAATATAGATAGACGAAATGATAATTGTTTTTATAAACTTGGACACATAAGTGAAAGAGTTAGAAATCAAACTCCGGTCATAGTATTCGGCTTAGCAATTTTGACATGAATAATGATATTTGTTCAATCATTCGATGACAACTTTTGTAGCAATAGAGAGAAAAATGAAAAGGGAGGATAAGAACATCATGTGAGTATGAAAGTGAGTTGTTTAAAAGATGTTACAACATAATTGTAAAAATATCATTTCTCTTATAAGAAAAAAAAAACAAAAAGTCAATATCCATTTATTGGGCCCTTTGAAGCTCGGCAAGGAGGCCCAAGCCCTCTCCTCACCACATCAATCAACATTGGCATCACATTACTTTGTTTTGGCCATTACTTTTTCCATTCTATAAGTTTTTCGCACGCCCCATTCAGATTTTATAATTCGAACTGCATAGGGCGCGCGAGAAATTCATAGGATAGAAAAAGAAGCAGTCCTATGGTTTTTGAATAATAATATTTTCAGATTAGGCTCCAAATTTGCTTCAACATGCAGATTTTCATCAGGTATAAATTCCTACACACATAATTTATTATATGCACTCCTACGAGCTTACGAGAACTAGTGTGTATGTCCCTCCGTGCACTACTAGTAGAGGACTGCTGCCTCCCTAACCTAACTCTGTCGGGCCTCTCCTCAGGCCTCTGAGACATATCTGCATAACATTTTAAAAAGCAAAAAATCGATGAGACATTTTCATACGGACAAATCAACAACATTTCTAACAATACAACAACAACAATTAA
>Ga0099826_10002680_pt1 | contig 11624 bp, 3 predicted proteins | sample Mtrugardesep15_FD_76830 | JGI IMG/M metagenome (GOLD analysis project Ga0099826, IMG submission 76830) | Root nodule microbial communities of legume samples collected from California, USA - M. trunc garden sep15 | ecosystem: Host-associated > Plants > Roots > Nodule | place: USA: California...
TATATGTATATGGAACATTTTTTTTGCTAAGAACTTTGTCTTTTTTGCTAAGACCAAATCTTGTTGTACTATTGTGAACATTTTTTAATAACAAACAAATTACATTACTTACTTTATATGCATACAATCTAAAAGATTCACCCACCACTCATAATATATGTATATGGATCCGTTTCCTTTCGTCTTGAACTATTTTCAAGATTATATCTTAGTTCTGCCTATTGTTTATCTCCGGTTCATTTGGAATTGAATTATAGAAGACAAGTCTATTTTTCAGCATTAAGAGTATTTAAATTATGGAGTGTCATACAAAAGACATATCTTTCATTCAAATTTTGATCACTCCCAAGTGCACTATTGCTGCAAAAAAAAAAAAAAATCATCCACCAAGACTAGCTAGGGCCACTCCAAGCCTACACACTAATAGTTTCATTATACTTTTTTTGTTATAAAAGGTAATAATATAGCCATTATATGCATTTCCACTTATCTAAAAAGGAGAGTTTCTATTATATGTATCGGTTTCTTTGCTTTATGTTTCTGGCTGGGTGATGAGGGATGCAAGTAATGCAATAATAATGTAGATGAGGACAAAATTGATATTTGTCAAAACATGTATCATCTAAATTATATAATAATTGGGAGAGAATGCATGTGACAAATCACTATCCATTGTGGTTTCTCCTCTAGCTAGCTAGCTCTCCTCCACTATATGAGGACGACACATAATGATTAGCATGAATGATATTATTTAAATATACGTGTAACATTTAGTTACATTCAATATGATTCTAAATTTTTAACTGATTAACTATAATGAAGTTAAAAAATATGCACTTTAAAATGACAAATTCTATGGTATACCTAAAAATTTGAGTGTATTGGTATACCAAATCTTTAAAATAATAGTTAAATGAATTATTTTTTGTAGGAAAAAATTATTTTCTATCACTTATAATTATAATAACTAAATCTTATTCACCAAAAATGTCAACGCAATAAAATTTAAATTTTCTGAATTTTTATTACTCATAATAGAGAATTTTGATTATTTTTTACAAAAAAATATTAAAAAAAAATTAGTATGATTTTTATAAACAATAAAATGATATTTTTTTCTAATGAAATGATATTTTCTAAATTTAAATATCAACAAATAACTCTTTTATTTATAAAAAATGATAGTTGATATATAAATTTTTAAAACAAGATTATCGATGCACCTTAATTGACAGATATATTGTAGAAGCTTCCTTTCAAAATATGTGAAAATCCGGATTACTTGTTAAAATTAGTCCCATTCCACGTATGCATGATTAGTGGGCCTTTTTAATTAATTAGTCGTTGCAAAAGGGAAACTGAGAGGTCCCATATGTGAATTTAACTATACTACGTGGCTTGGACGTCGATGAGACAGTTATTATTGGATGAGAACTTGATCATTAATCGTTTAAATGTGACTCTGTCGGAGAAACAGTGATTGTGAAGTTGGTACGTACCAACCATTGGGACCAAATAGAGCGACGATAATTAGTTCACTAGAGAAATTAATGATACTTTAGAGATATACATATATAGCTGTAGCTAAAAGTATGAATACTATCAAAACCAGTTTAAAAAAGGAATACTATCAGAACAAAGTCAAGAGTAATTTTTAGTGGTGAGGTCTAAGATATTTCTAGTGATAAATAAGATTTTATTTTAAAACGAAGTAAATTGAGATTACATGTTAAATGAAGGAGATGAAAAAAATTGATGTTTTTAAAATAAAAATGGCAATTGATGTTAAGAAAAAACCATATCGGTGAACCTACATTTTTTCTTGATGAATTAGGGATAATTTATCCCTCATGACAAATACGATTCGATTTTAGAACGAAAGAGATATAAATCATACCTTAAATGAAAGAGGTAAAGAAGTTTGACGTTTTTAAAATGAAAACAAGAACTTATTGTAACAAAAAATGAAGAAAATAGAAATTTTCATCAAAAGGAGTAAATTACCCTTAATCCATCGATGGGCAACGTAGAGAAAACCTTTTTAGGTGGACACAAAAATTTCGACACTATTTAATCACACACAGAAAAAAATACACATGTTATAATCATTTGAAAATTAATGATTATTTTAACTATTATTTTTTATGCTTTTTTCTTTTTATGTATGTGTGACCATATGAAGAGTCTAAATTCTTGTGTCCATCCAAGAATTGCTCCAAAGTCAGAGGATAGCGATACTTTGTAAACCTTGGCTGAGTAAATATTATTCATTAAAGCTTTCTTTAGTAAAAAAAATAGATAAGGTAGCTTATAACAAATGAATTTATAACATCTTTTTTTAAAAAAAAATATTTATAACTGATAGTTTATAAGCTAATTTATAACTATCAACATATAAATGAACTGGTTGAATTCATAATCATGATAAAATTAACGGTTGAATTAACTTATAAATATATGAATATAAAATATGTTTTCAAGTACTATCTTTTAACTAATTATGATTACAGAGGTAAAATTAAGAGAATGAATCATAAGTTATAAGTTAATTTGGATTAAGATAATCTAAGATGAACCAACTATTTAAAGACAATACATGTTATCGAGGCTGGTATGGACTTTAAGTCATTAACAGAGTTTAAAAAGACAGTAACTTAATGGTCTAAATTAAACAGGTGTTAAAAACGACAAAACTAAGATCACAGCAGTGTGCAATTCCAAGTGCAGCTTTTTAGCTCATTGCAATAAAGTGGCATACACATATGCTACTCCGCATGAAAGCTTTTAAAATAAATAATCTTTTTTTTTTCTTTAACATATACCATTATCTGTACAATGAAATATGTATACAACAAAATGAATAAAGACAGCTTCATAACTAACAATATTTATCTACTAATTGTGTGTTTGTTTTGGCGTTTGACAAACATTTCGTACGTTATAAACCCACCTCAACATGAGAAAACAGAAGTCAAGAATCCTAGTTTTTCTTCAGACGCGTGTATGATTGAGTTGTACGGCTAAAACAAACACATATTAATTTTGGTCGAATCTCTTTCTTGATAAATTTACCCTTGATTACCTGCTTTTCTTTATTTTATTTTAACTTACATCTACACAGCAAGAAAACTCAAACTAGTTCTATGAATTTTATTCGTACATTTTTTTTATACAAATTTTCCTAATTAAAATCATAATTTTGTTCATGCTAAAAAATACAACTATGTGCTTAATCATCCGATGATTTACTTCACAATATATATTCTTTGACATCCAAACCCTAAATCAACGGAAGTTAATCATCCTTTAGAAGACACATGTAATACGAGCAGCCATCTTGTTGAAAATAAATATAAATATACACGTCATAGGCAGGGTGTGACGCACAAGATTATTCTAAAAAAAATAATTACTATCCCTACTAATGAAGAGATTATACAAATGATTGCGAAGGTTAGGGTTTTTGTCTAATGATGGAACTTTTGTTGGGTGGGTTGAGAGGGATGATGTTGGAGAAAGAGTGACGGCTTGATACTCCTCTCCTCTGTTTAGGGCCAATAATTTCATCCATAGCTCTTCAAAGAGGTGTGTCTTTTAAGTCTTAATTGCCCTAGCTAGCTTACGAATATAGTTATTTTACTTTCATAAGTTACCTATTATGAGTTAGCTAACTCTATGGACAAATATAGGATACATTTTATTGCACTAGAATAGCCCCAACAATATTAACTTTTTTTTTGTCTCGTTCTACAATGTTAGTGACAATTTTCTTTGACTCAAACCTACAGTATATTAACCTCTTTTTCTTTTTTTTGGAGGATACAATATTAACCTCTTTTGTTTTCTTTCAGAAAAAATTTGCGTTCTAATTTATTTGAGATTTTTTCTTTTTACAAACAATTTCTCTTTTAACTTAATTTTAGATAATACTTATAGTCTTTATCTTTTTTTTTCCGATTTAACATTTTATGTTATAATTAGGTAACATTTTCATTATTTATCTTTTTCTTTTCTCAATTTTGTCTTTTATGTTATAAAATATATTTTTTATCAAAACAAAATCAAAAAATTCATAAAAAAAAAACTTAAAAGAAATTCATCAAACTCATAAACAAAGTCGGTCATCGTGAACTTATATCAGTTAGTAGGGACAATGCATAAAAAGGATAACAATCATAGAATCGTAGAAACCCAAATTTCATTGAAAAAATCCCATAAAAAGGATAACAATGTTAACATTTTATAACATTAAGAATTAAATCGGGAAAAGAAAAAGATAAAAGACGAAAATGTTATCTAATTATAACATAAATGATGAAATCGAAAAGAAAAAAATAAAAATAAAAGACGTAAATGTTACATGAAATTAAGTTAATAGACAAATTATGTAATTTTGCTTTTTTAATACTATGTAAATAATTACATTATTCCACAATATTTAACCTATTTGTAAAAATAATTTGTTCTATATATTTTTAAGTTCTAAATTGCAATTTTTGTAAGGTATTTTTAATTGATACTCTTTGTGTCTCTAATAATAAAAATATTTACGAAAATAAAAAGTTATGTATCTAAATATAAGATCATCTACAAATTCATAGATACATATGTGTTGTTTTTGCAAATACACTACCCATTATCGATATTATCAATATATCTTGAAATGTGAAAAGTAAACATTAAATATACTTATACACAAAGATAATTTGATAATAGTAGCTACTTTCGTGACAAATTTAGTACTCCAACTTAATTAATACATGTGATTTTTATAAAATTATCTTATAAAAAATGAGAAAGAGAGTACTATATACATCATTTTCAATTTGATATTTCATTATACTTTATATTTATAATAATGATAAGTATATATGTAACAATATATAAATAGGATACATCTTTTTAGGTTGGACGTTTTCTTCCATCTATACCCTTAATTTAAACTATTTTATCATACTATTTAAATCATCAATAAAAAGAATTAGTTAAATATCCCATTAAAAGAGAAACAATACACGACAATAGGAACAAAAATGGACATTATAAAAAAAAATCTTACTTTGACTTTATATAAAAAAATAGGAGAATGTTAATGATTGCCTCTAGGATATTTGTTAAAATATTAAAATAAGTAAATTTTATTTACAAAGTGATGTAATTATTGCTAAGACAAACGTAAATATTTATATTTTCACGACAAAGTTTTTACTAATGGATAACAATAACTTTGACGCAATGTTTTTAACACAATACAAACATCGTATATACAAAATATAATATACCGTTCGTTTCAAAAAAAAAAATATACCGTTCATTTTGGAATTGAGCATATATATTGTTCATGAATAAACCTTTTTTTATTTTATTTCATTTAATTATATCCTTTTCTTGATTTTTCGCTGCGGTTGGGTCTCTCTCCCTTCTTCCCTCTTTCTCATTTCATTTGTTTGTTTGTTTATCATTTCTTATTCTTTAACCAATACATTTTGAATGCTGGTTATTGTGTCTTGATATAACATTTTTTTTCATTTAATTTTATCATTCACTTACCTACCTATATCATTTTATCATTTTTTGCTCGTAAAAACAGAAGACGGACACATATGTTGATTTTTTCGTGAACTTAGCTCACTTAATAAGAAACAATGTATAATTGATGCAGGGGTCGGGATTCAAACCCCAAACACCTCACTTATTCATCTTTAAGATAAATTTCTCTAACGATTAAATTACTAGACAAAAAATACAGAAGACGGACACATTTGCATTTATAATATGCTATATAATGGAATTTGAATGATTAATTTATCCATTCTTTGTCCTTTTGATTTAAAGTGGGCCATGATGTAACTATTACCATTGATCGGTCTCGAATGTTTTCGTTTCGGCCTATAAACAGTTTACTTTACTCAATAAATTCTATCCAGGTCAGCACACGAAGCTTCGCAATGCAGACGTGGCATTCTGCCATTTTCATGTGAGATATCATTGTCAATGTCATTTCTCTAAGGGCCCCACGAATAGATTAGACATTTAGTATGTTATATCACCAATGACTAAAAGTTGTATAACAAGCAAATTATTGCCGTTAATATTATTATTTTCTACCTCATTACGAAATAAAATAAATTGCCTACTTTGTAGCCGTTATATCATATTTCTTAGCAGCCAAAACTCACGTGTAGGGATGGCAATACGTATTCAATGGGTTGGGTATTACACTATCCTTTTCCATATTTGTATTTGTAAAAAATACATGTATTCGTGTTTATATTCTCGTAAGCAACAACTTTAGTCTTCTTCTTTATATCCTATGGGTCATATTCGCACCAATTACTTACATTTTAACTATGAAAAAAGAATAAAAATATCACAAATGAAAATAAAACTACGATCCAAATTTTTTAAAATTAACTAATAAAATAGTACGAATTCAGTATTTAGTCAAATAGAAAACATCCAAAATATCTTTAAAAAATTGCACGCGGGCACGATGGAGTTGTTATTGCATTAAACTATTTTTTGGTTTAAGTTTAGATTTAGACTTAAATATCTAAATAAATTAATTAATTATACACCAAAAATAAATAAATTATTTATGATATTAGATAAATATCTATATGGGGGGTTGCGGGTCTGGGCAATATATTACCCGGACCTGTGTCCAGACCCATAAAAACGGGATTTTACTTTATCTATTGTTGGTATTTTGTGCGAGTACCCATTAAACTCAGGTCTAATTGTCATTTCTATTAAGACACCCCAACGAGCCATGCAAGATTTAGAAAAGGCACATTCAACAATAGATGGTTATTAGTTACAATCCCGTCAAATAAAAATATTAGTTACGGTCGATGATACTAAGCTAAAATATTAGTTTATAACAAGTAAAGTGTAAAGCATGGCTAAGAATAATCTCTCTATCTCTTTATTATATTTTTCAAAGGATCTAACGATGAGACTCCACACAGTAAGTGTGGACAAAAGAGTGTGCTTGTAGATTCTAATATGGGCTTCAAGTTGCAACGTCAAATAGTCCCACATTTTACATTTTAATTGTAATTAAAGGATGACAAAAATAAATATTTATATGTGTCAAAAAAAATAATCTATATGATTGATCTCGTGTACTTTTGTTAAGAGCTTATTCTTATAAGAAATTAACAATATATAAAGCATTTCTGCTGAAGCTGTATTTTTACGGTCACAAAGATTTTTAGATCATAGTCATGTTCAAAAGATTGATAGATGATGGATAGAAGTAACATTTGAGTGACATTGCGGTTGGTAACATTGATCAACTACAATGTCATAAGTGGTTTTAATTCTTCTCTCTCTTTCACAAAGTTTTTTTCTAATTAGAGAATTGGATCCAAAGATACTTTTTTCTTATTTGTAATTTATTAGTAAATCAATTTTCAAGTTTTGAACACTACCTCTATTTAAAAATATTTTAGCCGTCATTCAACTTACCAATGGAACCTTCTCTTCCCGACAAGATACCGTTAATTTGCATAACAAAAATAAAAAAGTTAATCAAACCAAAATGTATACATTATTATTTAAGAAGTTAATGTTTCTGCGACAACTTTCAATTTAACTATAAATTTGACTCTTTTTTTTTGGATTTGCAAACAAAAGAACAAATGTCATCTTCTTTAAAAAAAATGTCATCTAAAATTCTAGGATCTTGGTAAACACAAATATTGAGCTATTTTCCTTCAAAAAACAAATATTTAGCTATTTTACGGACTAAATTTAAATATTTTGTACCTCAATTGCATAGTCCGCTTTCAAAAAGAGAAACATCTTATTCAATTTATATTGAACACTTTACTAACAAAAGTTGCAGATTTTCTTGGTTAATTAGATCGTTATTCATGTGTGTGATGCCAATACTTTACCCCACTTTGCCGTCATAAAAGTCTTGCTCTCTTTCACCAAAAAAAAAAAAGTCTTGCTCTGTTTGCAAAGAAAAGTAGTTTATATGATTATTTTTTTCGTGTAAAATAAGCTAAAATATATAATTAATTAGTTCTTATTTCATTATATTTCTCCCTATTACACTGTTTTGCTTTAGGTGATTATATTCAAATAGGGGTGCGCATGGACCAACTCAACCTGAAGACGCGTCCCAACTCAATAGTTTCGGCTGGATGGACGGTTCCACTGAAAAAATTATTGAAAGGAAAAATTTTACTTCTTTTTATTTGTTGATTTAGATATGAAAATTTGCCTGAATTTTTGTAGTCATTGCAAAATCGTTGGTCATGGCATTGGTTAATATGACTAGGTGAATATATTGATGATGTTGAGATTAAGATCAAAAGAAAACCGATGAGGCAAGAGCATAGGAAGTTAACAATCTTGTTATCATATTCAATTTCACGAATCACTTAAAATAAATTATGATTTGGCAATGAGATTGATGATTCTCTGAAATGGATAAATGATTCGTGAACCATAATCTAAGACTTTATGTCATTTTTTGTTTAATAATTTGGTGCAATTTAAAAATATAAAGAAAGACAAAATAAAATAAAAGGAAACCACATCCAAAGATTCTTCTGATAGCTTCAAAACTTAGGAAATTGATTTCTACAAGCATTAGCATCGTCAATCACGTATAGAGATAACCAATATGATTGATTGTCATTAAGAAATTATAAAGCGAGCATCGTATTTTAAAGGAAACTAGATTATCATACAAAATATTACAGTAACATTAGATTTTGATTAAACTCAACCTATCGATCTTAGTTTATAGAAAATCTTTATAAACGAAGTTAACATTATGAAACCACTCGGGGGCAGGCAAAAGTACATTAATCATTTGCTGAGCAGCTAATTTGACAAGTCAATGTTAGCGGCCACTAGTTTGAACTTAAGTAGGCAATCAAAATTAACATATTAATCTGAGTAATGAAATCCACCTAAATTGGTTTGGTAGTATTGATTTAGGACATGGGAATATGTTCCTCATCGAGGTTTTATATTGGATTTTCTTTCCGGTGTTAATTTAAATAGGCTAATTTGATCAATGATTTACAATAAACCATTATAACATAACTTAATCAATGTAACTGAATCCATTTAGTAGAATAAAATTTTGTTGATGTTATACATGTTTATTGCAAAGATGAAATAATTTTAAAATAATGAGAGGACGAAAAGTCCAAAAATAATAACCAAATTTAAAAAACTTTCTCAAATAAAATCTCTTACTCACATCCAAATTCTATCATCTTTAGAAGGTGTATATGGTAACAATGTGCATAATTTTCATTTGCTTTTTCCTAAAGTGTATATTAATGATGTGCGTATTTTCATTTACTTTTTCCTAAAAAAATAATTACTTTTTTTAAACAAAAAAAACATTTTCTCTTTCCCATAACCCTTTTCAAGTCCAAGAATCTAGCAATATTTGGTCGCTAGCTAAGCATAGTGTGGCCAAATTAAAGCCATGAAATCTACAACAACAAAACAAAAATAGCCACAAAATCTTTCTCATGAAAACACGTTTGTTATTTTTAAAAAATAGAAACCACCAATTCTCAATTATATGCGTCTGTCTTTATCATGGGTGCTATACCAAATGCTAGTTGAAACTCGAAACTTTTATACCAATGTTAAAATAAGTAAACTCAAACTACAATAAATAAATAAAAATATATATTTATATATTACTCATCAATAATCTCTCATGTCAATAACTCGATAACCAAGTCTTTATAGAATCTGCGTTGTAGGTCAATTTTATACTACACAAACGAAACAAATCTCACATCATGTATAAACTTGTTTTATCATCGTATCGATAAGTCTTGAATCATTTAACTAAGGTAATATGAAGCGGCTTATTAATTTAATGGTAAGAAAACAAACTTGTTTTTGGTGCAAGAATTTGTATTTCCTTGTGCACATACAAAGCATGAGTTGTATCCTTATCAATTTAATCAAATTTCATTTGTCCAAAGATTTAATTATTGATTGGCTGCAAAACATTACTATTATTTTATTCAAATTAGCCATCGCATTAAATTCTTCCTCTCCTTATGTCTCAATAATGGAGATAGGAATTAAGTTAGGAATTATACTTAGATGCCGTGATCCTTAAGTCAGGAATTATAATTAAAATCGATTGAGACATAGACATAGTAGTACGTACCATGCAATTCAGCTCCCCTAAGGTAGCTATATTAATACAGAGTTACATAGACCAAAAAAGAAAATGTTTGATTTAATTTCACTGGATACACAACAACGTTGTGAATTTAAAAACCAGATGGAGAAAGAGTTAATTATGATAACCCTTATGAGTGATGGTGTGGTGTTAGAACTTGGAAATAGACAAACTCACACTCAATAGTGTTTGGTTGTCAACAATTTATGGACAATATTCACAGGGACTATAAGAGTACTATCAATCATGCACACATGAACAAATTATTGGAATTAGATTCTTATATTATTGAAGAAGAAGAAAATTAATCATGGAATGATAATGCTATTTGGCACGTGTATGTGTATTTACCTCAAAAGTTGTATGATTGATATTTCCTATAACAACCTCATCTCAAAGGTCTCTACTGTCCCATTGCTGGATGGGGATGGTGAAGTGAGTAACCATCGGGGTAAGACCTAAGAGTAGCTTTGTGGGGTACGTGCATATAAAATCAACCATGGGTGTGGTAAATGTAGCTTAATGATACTCAAGGGTAAAATAAACTGATAATTCAATTATCCGTTAGTTAATGGATACGTAGACATATTTGTATCTTCAAATATCTATATCCGTTAGTAAATAAGTAAATTGTTAAAATATCCTATTACCTTGTATGAGGAAAAATGTCATTGGTATATTACTTGGGTATAAAATTTTCACATGTGAAAAACACCATAACATAATTTTCTAATGAACCTAAAAAAAAAACTCTTATATTTAAGATCGGATGGAAGAATACTCAAACATAAATACGTATTCATTACATTAAAAAAAGTGTTCATGTTCATGAACACTTTTAGCAACTAATGCTAAAACCTACTCCATGGTTGCTAAAGCCAGTTTCCTTCCTCTTCCCGCATAGACTGGAAAGCACACCACGTCTTCACATACTTCGTTCTTTCATAGGATTGAAGTGATTTAATTTTAAAAGATACATATATGTGTCAAACTATATTTAGACTTTTTTCAAAACATATGATAAAGTTCCAAAGTTTGATTCCTTAAGACATGTATGGATAAAACTTAGTTGGACTTTCATTCTCAAAATGGATGTTGAGTTCAGTTCAAGTAAACTGTATAATTAGTACTAGGTTAGTATCAGTTTCATTAAGATTAGCATGTATTAAATTTAAGATTAGGATGCTTTCATTTGAGAATGAAAAACCCCTCTCTTCCTTAAACAGTTAAACTTCTATCATCAGATAGGGAAAGAGAAAAAAAACAAGCAATCAAAATGCTCAAACTTTTATTTTTGGTGGCAGAATATATACTATTTATTTATTAAAACAAACTATGCCTATAATTCTTAAACCTTCATCAAATTTATAAAAATTCATAATGTTTTGTGTAATTTAACTTCCTTCACTTGTTTAGCAAAAAAAAAAAAAACTATTTTACA
>Ga0099826_10002681_pt1 | contig 11621 bp, 18 predicted proteins | sample Mtrugardesep15_FD_76830 | JGI IMG/M metagenome (GOLD analysis project Ga0099826, IMG submission 76830) | Root nodule microbial communities of legume samples collected from California, USA - M. trunc garden sep15 | ecosystem: Host-associated > Plants > Roots > Nodule | place: USA: California...
AAATCAAACATAATAAAATTATTTTAGAACTTGTGTTGTCAATCTCAAAAACTATATAAAAAAAAAAGCCCTTTTTAATACAAAATTTACTTTTTCTTTGTTTCTTACAAGCTCTTCAGAGGCACTAGTTAACATAACCTTAACTTTTTTATATTATTTCACATTTTAATTATTTAAACAAAACTATATTTTCTAAATATTCATACAATTTATCAAAAATGTTTAAAATGAGATCCACTAGCCTCCACAACATACACACCTTTATATTTTTTATCTTTCTTTTTTTGTCTAGCAAAGCATTTTCTTTTTAAACAATCTAGCAAAGCATTAAAGATTGTTCCCTTGCCAAACACGACTTGCACTTAGAGAACACTGCCTCAAAGTGAAGCATGGGTATAACCTAACACAATTGAAAAATGCTCTTCACCCAATAAAAAATGCTCACTCTCAACCAAACTTCCAAAGATATCCTTGCGTGATTCAACTCGCGCTGCATGTGTTAACTCACGTTGGATATAACACCTGCTTGAGTTAACTCACGCAGGTGTTAAACATGAAAAAACACCCGCTTAAGTTAACTCACGCTGAGTATAACATTTGTGTGAGTTAACTTACACAGAGGTATTTTAAAAAGTTTGGTTGAGAGTGAGCATTTTTTGTTAGGAGAAGAGCATTTTTCAACACAATTTTGTTGAAATTTGTGAAGACCCAATACCAAACAACCCGATGTGCATGCCCTTTTTTTTTTTTTTGAAACAACAAATTTTATTTAACCACAAGGTCTCTGCTCAAGACGAACCGAGACAGGTGAAAATGAGAATACAAAGAAAAGACGCCGTATATAGGCGGAACACCCAAAAATAAACACCATAAAAACACCCATCAAAAGACACGTCACCACCTAAAACAGATTCCTTCACGAAAAAACCACTGTAAAAACGAAATCCCGCACCACCCGTCGTCACTAGTCACCCCCAAAGAAACACCCCTCAAATATAAACTCCCCGTCCTCCACACGAAAGTTGAGTAACCACCGAAAAGCTCCTATCCGAAAAGATCTTTCCGCTTCAACCACCTCTCGACCTCCAATCCACTAAAAGAAACCATAAAAAGCCCAAAACCAAAACATGAGCCAAAGACCTGACTCCCGATCTCGAATCAAAAGTGATCGGCCCACCAAACTTTAGGACCAAATCAGAAGAGCACCCCTCACCCCCGGTACACCAGAGAAACACCAAATCAAGCCAAACAAGATTGTTGCTAGACACCGACTCCCAATCTCGAAGCAAAAGTAATCGGCCCACCAGAAACCAGCACACAAAAAGTAAGACAAACATGATGAGCAGAGGTGTAGACAACAAACCGATCAAAAGGAAATAACACAGCTCAACGGGACCCGCTTCCTACAAACACCCTAACACACCTAAACAACCCCAAAGACGCAAACAAGAGCAAGTGACGACGAACAAGGACCTGAGTAACAGAGGCTGCCTCTAGAAGAAATCACCCCAACAAAACCCGCCTCCTCACCTAAACAACACCAACCACCCCTTAAATAGCTCCCCTCCGCAAACCTTTCCGACACCAAATCCGAGTCCAAATAAACCACGACCACCAATTAAACCTCACCAAGACCACGCAAGACCACGACCACCACCACAACGCAACAAGATACATCGGAACAGTGACCTTAGGGGGACCAAAACAAGCAAAATTTGAAGCCCATGGCCACCATCGCGAACAAACCCCAACCACCATGATCCTTACGACGACAAACGATCCGGGAGTTCGTTGAGGGAAGATTAATCATGAATGAAAGAGGTGTCGTCACACCTACAACCACCGGAAACGGACCACACCTATCGGCTCCACACTTCACCCCCACCACACCACACACCCGTCCCCACCACCCCGTCGCCACCTACACTCACTCCAACCGGACCACCCACCAAACAGTCGACCCACCTTCCGCCACCGGTCACGAACCACACAACCACCTCTCCACACGACGCCAACGCCACACCTCACCACCACCACCAAAACACGCAACAGCCAAAACAACCCATCAAAAACCCCTCTGCTGCCACCCAAAACCACCTCCTCAGCTGCGACAGCCATAGGAACACAAGCCATCAACAACAGCACATGACAGCAACCCAAAATCCCCTCCTCAGCTGCGACAAGAAAACCCAAGCAGACACCCTAAACTGGAACAGGAGACAGATCGAAACAGTGAAAACGGATCAGAACAACTTCCTGAAACCGACGTCGGGAACAATAAATGGTCGGTTGCTGATACGGTAGTAGATAAAGACCCATGTAGCGTTGCAATGGAAAGAATGAGGAAGGCACCTAGATCTGGACCCGGATCGAAACAGGATAAAAACGGAACCGAAAAACCACCACAGACCCAAACGGAGAGCCACCATGAGGGGGGAGAAACGGTGGTGCGGAGACGTAGTCCCATCGCACCACCACAGCCATAGATCTACATCTAGCCGACTGGATTTGGAAAAAAAGGAAGAAAGCAAAAAGTTTTGGCTAGAGAGAAGACAAAGAGAGTTTTTTAGAGAGAGAAAATAATATTTAGTTTTTGAATAGATGGGATTCAATATAATTTGCATGCCCTTAAGGCATTCATTAGCTAGCATGACCCATTAAAGTAGTCATCAGAGTGAAAAAGTAAACCAAGATAATTAGAGGGGGTGTATGTATCACTATGTCACTCTCTATAGGACTTTGGGTCATGTAATATGAAACTCAAACTATACTTGAATTCTGCTCTTCCCCCATTTGATTTTGCTCGTTTTCAACTGAATTTTTCATGATGCCTCTACAAAGATTTACAATAACGTGAGTTAACTTACGCAGCGTGAATTAACCCACGCAAAATTAGCACTAACATGAATTAACTCATGCAAAGACATTTTCGAAAGTATAGTTGGAAATTAGCAATTTTTGTTGGATAAATAGCAGAATTCCCTATACTTTCTTGATCAAAAGGCAAACTTTGCAGTGTGGTATTTAACCATACTGTGTTTTTCGCCTCTTCTCTCAGTGAGTGTTTTTCACACACACACAAAAAAAAACATTCTTAACTTGTTAACAAAGAAAAGGTTCCATTTTTCATCATTTGTCGATTCCAACAATCATGTCAGGTATGGAAAGACTTCAAAGAATGTTTGCGGGTGCAGGTGGAGCACTCGGCGGTCATCCACCACCGGATTCCCCCACCCTAGATTCATCTGAGCAAGTTTACATCTCTTCCCTTGCACTTCTCAAAATGCTCAAACACGGTAAAAATTCTTCAATTCCTCTCTCCAATTTTTGATCCCTTCATTCAATTTCTCATACCCCCAAATTTTTTAAACCCTAATTTTGTATTGTTTATTATTTTGGTGAATTTAGGTAGGGCTGGTGTACCTATGGAAGTTATGGGTTTGATGTTGGGGGAGTTTGTTGATGAGTATACTGTAAGGGTTGTTGATGTTTTTGCTATGCCTCAGAGTGGTACTGGTGTTAGTGTTGAAGCTGTTGATCATGTTTTTCAAACTAATATGCTTGATATGTTGAAACAAACTGGAAGGTATTTGTTTAATTTTACGAAAGTTCTTATTTTGAGTGAATAATTCTCTTAAAATTATGCATTTCTTAAATGGGAATTTGGATGAGTTTCTTTTTTAACATTAAAAAGTTTAGATGAGTTGGGTCTCGGAGGCTCACCCGGATCAGGGCAGGCTTCATGGCTCAGAGAGCGGTGAAAGTAATCTAGATGAGTTTCTTTTTTAACATTATAAAAGTTTAGATGAGTTCGGTCTCGGAGGCTCACTTGGGTTATGGAAGGCCTTGAGGCTCAAAGAGCGCAGTAACCTAGATGAGTTTTGAAAGCACATAGCATCGTTACATTACATATTTCATTTAAGTTAGACAGGATGAGTATTAATAAGTAAAACGAATTTATGAAACTTGGAGACATATCATACCATAAGTAAAATGATAGGGAAAGATAGAGATGTAACCATAACCATAGGATTTAAGCATGTTGTGAGTAAGCAAAAAATTGAGATGTTTGTAGTAAAGAGCTAACAAAAAAATAAGCTCGATTTTGCAATAATGTGAATGTTATAATGGTTGTGTGGATACACAAAACAATATAGAACTAGGGATGATTGCATTGGAAAGAAAAGTTGGGGTACCATCTCTTATGAAGATGTGGTAGACTAGAATCTTGCTTTAGGTGATTTGGGTATGTGTTGATGACATCTATAAAGCTTCTATAAGGCAATTAGAGATAAGAGGGAGAGACGTCCAAATTAGAGATAGAGGGAGGGAGGAACTCTCTATAGGCCAAACCATTAAGAAGGATTTTGATTCAAATGATTTGTCAATAGACATGATTCATGACAGACAGGATATTATCATGTCATTTGGTTCTTGTAGCCAACTCTACTTGGGCGGAAAAGAGTTGAAACTTTGGCAACTGTTTTACAAGTTATAACTAACTTCAGAAAATAGTTGAAGACTTTCATCATTGCATATTTTATGTTTCTCTCCATGAATAATGTCTGGACTTGATTGCTTTACATCAGTTATTTGCAACTTAGACTTTCTGTTTCAGGCCAGAGATGGTTGTAGGTTGGTATCATTCACATCCTGGATTTGGCTGCTGGCTTTCCGGTGTGGACATTAACACACAACAGGTTCGAAATTTTCTTCAATCTTCATTTAATCATGGTAGCTTCTTATATATAACTTTTTCTTTAATTTATTTACCAAACATGTAAAATAAAAAAATGATATTTATGAAACTTCTGGGGGGCAAAAAAAGAAGATTGAAAAGTATTTTATTTTTATTGCTAAAGATGGATGTATAGACAAGTAAACTTATTTCCTGGATTATGCTTTTGTATTCTCTGTTCATGACTTAAGATGAGTGCTGCTTCATTTACAACAGCAACAACAACAACCAAACCTTATCCAACTAAGTGGGATCGGGTACATGGATCAAATTCCGCCATATTGTTATATCATAAACCATATTTTGATCCTACTCATTAATCTCTACATGTGTATATCAATTGGTGCAAGCGCTTGAATAGGAGAGGATATGTTTCCCGTTGTAGCATTGAACGTCCAAGGCTCATCATCATATCATCCCCTCAATCTTAGATTGGAGTGTTGAGCTACTAGCAAGCTAGATAGTTGAGTGGTATAAACTTGTGGTTGTGGATAAATAATACTGCTACAGTCATGAAGTTGTGCAATACTCGAGCATCTTTTTTGTTGTGATTTAAAGTAACTGCAATGTGATTTAAATGTATAATTTATAGATTATGAAGTGCCTGGAGAATTTGTAATTGAAACTAACTGTAACCTAAGGAGTTTTTATGTAATAAAATGAAAAGTTGAATTTGTTTGAACCATGACAATGCCTTATGTGATAGTGCTGTTATTTTTAGAAAGTTGCACATGATATGTTTGCTACTTTTATCTACTGCAGAGTTTTGAGGCTTTAAATCAACGGGCAGTGGCTGTTGTGGTGGATCCTATTCAGAGTGTTAAAGGCAAGGTGGTCATTGATGCTTTTCGGCTGATTAATCCACAAACTATGATGCTGGGTCAAGAACCGCGACAGACGACCTCCAACTTAGGCCATCTGAACAAGCCATCTATCCAAGTGAGTTCAAAAGTATATTTTCGGCTTTGGTTTATTTGTCTGTTGACTTTACTAAATTTGACTTCAAATTCTACTTTTAGGCTCTCATCCATGGCTTGAACCGACATTATTACTCAATAGCAATCAATTACAGGAAGAATGAGCTTGAAGAGAAGATGTTGCTTAACCTTCATAAGAAGAAATGGACTGATGGTTTGACACTCAGGCGATTTGATTCACATTCTAAAACTAATGAACAAACTGTTCAGGTATGTTAAGATTCTTCGGTGCGAACCTATTTATTTCTGTTCTCTTCTTCACACTTCAACTTTATTTATTTTTTTCTTTATCTGGATTCATCATATATATGATATACTTGTGCATGTAATACATAAGCTTCATCATGTTGTAGGTATGCTAGTCTCCTAGATATTTGTCATAACACGTTGTTTAAGTCTGACCACCTACGAGCAACAATTAAATTTAGATGTGAACGATTTCGCTTACCTGGTTCAGTAAATTTCACAAACATTATTTTTATCGGTCAGTCGTGTTACTTTGTATTTTCCTTGTCTTTGTATTTTCGTGAATGATGTTGTGGGTGTAGACCTGAGGGGTTGTTTAATGGTTTATTCTCGAAAATGGAATATCCTGTAGTTGATGATAGATTGATCATTAGTCATCACTACCTTGGCTTAAATTAGTAGAGTCTCCATTGAACACACACACACTATGCTCAAAGGAGAAAATCTGAATTGTTTTCATAATTTTGGGCAATTCAGGAGATGTTGAGTTTAGCAACCAAGTACAACAAGGCAGTGCAGGAGGAAGACGAACTGCCACCAGAAAAACTTGCAATTGCCAATGTCGGAAGGCAGGATGCTAAGAAGCACCTTGAGGAGCATGTTTCTAATTTAATGTCATCAAACATTGTCCAGACTTTGGGAATGATGCTTGACACAGTTGTGTTCTAGAGTTAGGATTGTCCACTGTATTTTCCTTCATGATGTCCAGCAATATTTCATTAACACTCGTTACCTGTTTGTTAACACATTTTTTTTTTATTACAAAGTTATTTGCATGTGTTCATTTCAAATGTTTCACAGTTAAATGCTTCAGGATGAAATTCGTGTTAAGAGTCTTAGAATGCACTTGATTTCTGTTTTGATTATGCTTTTGATACATTGTAATGTCCACCGACCTTGCATTACCATTACTGACACCTCCAAGAACTTTCAGGAGGTGTAAAATCGTTTGCATTTTGCGTACAACAACACAATTACCACTAATTTCGCAAGTAGATTCTACCTGTCTTAGTGAATGAATGAATGAGTTTCAACAACATTTGAAATTCTGAGCTTGCTTTTTGAAATAGGATACTAATCTTCGGATTTGTTAAATTATTTTGTCAGAATTCAAATCTGCAATGGTTTGTCAGGATGGTTTATCAGAATTCATCGTATCTTATTAATCCTTACTTAATTCCTCATTAACATGTTAACACATCGTTAGATAGATTGGAGTGTTGGCCAAAATTCAACATGACTCGACAAATCAAACAGAGATCAAAAGAGAATTAGATAGTTTGGAGTGGACGAAAAATGAAGAATCAAAGAAATTTAAGGGCCCACAGATGGAGTTTGATTTCTACATTCGTTGTTGTACATTTAGTTATGAATTATATCAGGTTAGATATATGTTTGGTGACATAGAATATATTAGCTGGAGTAAATTGTTCTAATGCAAAGAGTATTATTTGAATCAAATGAAAAACCCCAAAATACAACAAATCTTGGAAGTCATGATGAGAAGCAATTAGAATACTTTTTAGAAGAAAACTAGCCAACCACAGGAAGAAATCGCAATTAAATCATTCTTTTTCATGTCAAATTACTTAATTTATTATCACATCACCAAATTAGATGGTCAAAATAATGCATTGGTCAAAAAAATTTCAAATGAGGGACCAAAATAATGTTTTGAGCAGAATCTGTTGTAGTCATGTCTGCTGCTGCATTTTGCTCGGTCAATTCGTTTATCTCAGCGTTTTGTTTCTCTTTTTTTATGTTGTCAGCTTAGTAGTAGCAGCTCAGGTGTTCATGTTCTTTGGATCGGCTGAGTGTGGAGTGGGACAAGGGCATAGTTGTTTTTGGCTTGATGTTTTTTTCTGCAGAATTCTGCAGGCTATAGGCGCCCATGCAAATTGCGTTCATCTTTTGATAAAATACCATCTTCTTGTTGGAGTTTCTTGCTATAATGTTGACCTGAAAATTATAATATAAGGTGTTGCCGTCTATGAGGTTGAACTGTGTGATTGAGGCTTCTGTTATGTTGAACCCTGCTGGTGAGAACTCGTCATGGGAGGAGTCCGCGACATAAAAAATTATGAGCAAGATTATAGGCGTTCAAAACATTCCAATTAAGTTAAACAACTTAAGAAATCTTCAAACATCTCTTTATCAAGATCAGAGACCCTTAACACATTCCAATATTAGCCATCAACAGCCATAATAAAAAATAATCCGGTAACTGAAAACAAAACTTAGAAAGATAATCACAGCTTACACTTATATTGGTTGAATAAACTAAAGAGCTTTACACAAATCGTGAATTCCCCCAGAATAACAACAAAAAAATCATGCTATTTATTTTTTGGACCCTAAAATCTAATTTCAATCCATATCAATCAAATCCTAAACCATAATTTCAATCCAAATCAATCAAGTTGCCTCATCTAAACTAAATTAATCTTTAAACTAAAATACCAATCAATTACACTCGAATAACTTGCATTGCATCTAAGAGCATGCGGTAACATTGAAAGTAGGTGCCAATTTGTCGTTGGAAATCAAAGGAGTTCTCAAATTTGGACAATGCACAATTGGGTAGAGTTCAAAATCTAAATTGTAAACCCCCAATCGCGCCTCATTATTATACTCAACAAGTTGTCGAGACTCGAGTTTGATCACGCTATTCCCTTAAAACACTATAGGCCCAAGTAGAACAGTATTCTTCTTCCCTAGAATAAGAGGTGGTGCCATACTCACCAAAGCAATTTCATTGCCTTTATATGAAGAAATTGCAACAGCATTTCGATAATATGCTATCTCGTCGTTAAAGTTTCTTGCTGTAAATTGTAGTATTGACCTTAAAATTGTGAGACTGAACTACATGATTGAGGCCTCAGTTATGCTGAACTCAACCCGTGAGCATGGGTCATGGCGATGGGAATCCGTGACAAACAAAATCAGGAGAGGGGCAAGAGAGATCATAAGAACCAATGCTATGAAGACATGAATATTTAAGAATATCTTACACTTCTCTGCATAAAAAAATAAAAAAAAATCTTTGACGATGATTAGTGATAACTTGATGTTTAATTGGTAGGCTTAGGTCTAGGTGATTGATGAATTTTTTTGTTCTTTGAATTTCTCAACAATATTTTTATTTAATTTCCTGTTCTTCGAAACTGAATAGTTCTCGCACTACCTCCATTACACCCACGATCTAATAAACTCCACCCTCTTAGTGGTCTTTGTGGTGGCCCAACCATATTCAGTTGGTTGGATTTATTGGGAATAAACCCAACCGCAACAGAAACGGTGAGGGTGTAAGTAATTGTTGTGATTAAAAAATATTTTGCCTTTAAAATATAAGTCATGGCTACGTAATCGTTGTATCTTGTATCTTATGTTAATTATTTTGTAATGTAAGATATAAGGTACACCATTTTCATAATCATGTGTTATTTTTTAAACACGAGTTAATTGTTAATGACAATAATTGGTTGCACCCTCACCATACCTGTGTTGGTCGGGTTTTTCCCCATGAAATCCAACCACTTGAATTTGGTGGGGCCGCTTCAAAGACCACCGAAAGAGGTGTAGTGGAGGTAGAAATTTAGTATGGGGAGGTCTGTGCAGTTTGGGTAGATTTTTGTTACGGTTAGCTTTTGAGTTGAACATGTAAGGATGTTAAAAAATGGTATTGAATGTGAATGCATTTTTTGGAAGGAAAAACACAGAGAAAGAGTGTAAACTATGTAGTTTTTTCAAATTGAAGGTGAATTGTCACAGTTTGTAGAGGTTTTGTTTTGTTTGCCTCTTGAATGTTTGCGCATTGAATAATAACATAGGAGTTCAAAGTGGCACCCTATTCTAGTCGTTGCTTCTTGAGCAAGTGTTGATTCAATAAGATTTTGTAATATGTTGATCTTACAGTTTTAGCATAAGCTATTATATTTAAATACTTAATTTTCAAATTATGAAGCACTAAGACAATATGTAATTGAGACTCACCATACACTACAATTTTTATGTAATTTATTTGAATCATGCCATGACAAACAGTGCATTCTTATGTAAATTATGTTATTTTTAGAAAGTTGCACATGATATATGTTACTTTGTCTTTTCTGTTTTTGTCAATCCCTCACCTACTTTTTAGTTTTATCGTAAATGATGTTTTGTGTATTGACCTAGAGTTTTTTTGTGGTAATACATGACATGCTATGTTTAGTAATCAAGTATAACAAGACAATGCAGGAAGAAGATAAGCGGTCGCTAGAAAACGTTGCAATTGCCAATGTAGGAAGACAGGATGTTAAGAAGAAACACCTTGAAGAGAATGTTTCTAATTTAATGTACGATTTGAAGGTGTCATGCACCTTAGAATCCACCTTTGTATTACATCAAACTCAATCAACTCATCTATCATCACAGGGTTATAAATTTACCATTTACATGTGTTGGAATAGTTATATTTATTTATATTTGAGATTACTAGACGTGAGTACTTTTTTCTTACTTTTGTTCGAGATTAAAAATCAACTTAGTATGTGACCATATCAGAGTGGTACCTACAATGAGTGTGTAGACTGACTCACTTAGACCCGAGCTTTCTTTGATGACTCCATGAATATTTTGCACAATTGTTTTTATTGTTGATGTCGTAAATGTTGCTTGTGCATGAACTCAACATAGTTTTCCCTATTTGTTTTTCTCGTTTTGTTTCTTTCTAAAAAACAAAAATTTGTACCTACCGTAGTTTAGGAAAAGCAACTTAACAATGTGATTATGAATTCTTTTTGAAAGAAATTGACTATTGAGTCAGATTCATATATCATTGCTGTGTGTAATATTAATGCTTAATCTTGGTTGATTTTGGTCAAATTATGCTTGATTGTAAATCTTTCTTCTCTAAGTTGGTCAATAATATTGTGTTGTTTATTACAAGTAAGAAAAGAAGTAAAAGTAAAACTCCAAAGTTTTAATGGAATAGTAAATAGAGATATTTTAAAACTACTTCCTTCTACCATATAACGATGCAACTGTAAATAGAGATATTTTAAATTTGAAGTTCTTTCAAAAAAATTTAGATAGTATCGCATTTTGTACAAGTTGTTAAACCATGGAGAAATGATAAAAAAAATCATATAAAGGATGCACACCTCAAATATTTTCTAAGACGTTCATCAAAACTTACAGCTCATTTCGGCAATGCGAGAATGAGGAGGTTAGCGGGAGAGAAAGAGAGAAGTCAATGGAGCAATTCGTCTCTCACTTTCTCTTGATTTTAGATATGAATTTTTGTCGTGAAATAGAGGTTTCAATTTTGTTCTGTTATGTTTTTTGGAAACCCATAATATTGTGGTAGTTGTTGATGATGAGGAGGAGGTTTTTGAAGGATTTTTGCAAACCCAGATGGGTGAGGTGTGGAAATATCATGGTGTGTTGTTGTTGTTGATGTTGAGGAGTTTTTTTTTTTAAGGATTTTAGCAAACCCAGATTAATGGATACAATTGTGATGTTGGTTGTAATAAAATTTGGCTTAAACCCATAAAATTTATTATTGTCATTAGTTAGATCTAATTTAAATTAATAAAACAAATGATAATTTATTAAATAGAGATGATGGTGAAAAGCATGTTGTTGAGGTTAATGAGGTTGAAGATAGTGATAAAGAG
>Ga0099826_10002682_pt1 | contig 11619 bp, 8 predicted proteins | sample Mtrugardesep15_FD_76830 | JGI IMG/M metagenome (GOLD analysis project Ga0099826, IMG submission 76830) | Root nodule microbial communities of legume samples collected from California, USA - M. trunc garden sep15 | ecosystem: Host-associated > Plants > Roots > Nodule | place: USA: California...
GTGTCCGTGAGAATGCTAATCTATCTATCTATTTCTACTATTATTAAAAATGCCTCTTAGAATCCAGAAGTCCTACCTCAACTGGCAAAATGCCGAAATTGTTAGGCCGGATGCCATGACCGGGGTTCGAACCTCGGTATCTTCACTTGTGTGTGTGAGTTTATAATTAATGGCTTTGTCATTTCGTCTATTAAAAAAAAAAATGCCTCTTAAATTTTGCTTAACCCTAATTATGTTTTCCCTCCTAAACCAAATTAGTGGGATCTAATTAGGCAATATTTCATGACAATTAATCTCACATTATATGCATTGATTCCTCTAAAAACACTCTTAAAATTAGATATTTACAATTGAGTAGAATTGTCATTGATTTTGCGGTTGATATAACCAATATTGGTTGACAAGACTGCTAAAAATATTGATTGACAAGAAATTCTTATTATTGTGACATTGTTTTTTTTGGGTATGGTGGCTTCTAATTTCGCATTTTCTTTAAACTGGCTTCATACAACAATATGTGTATATAAAGGCCTATATTTTATGATAATGTATGTGTTCGGTCAACCACTTCACATATGTCAATGTACAATTTTGATCGTTAATATTTTTAATTATCTAAAGTAAAAAATTATAAAAATTTAATATTTTGAAAATATTTGTCGAGACAAATCAAACAACATCTTACATGTTAATATTTGTATTTATACATTAGTTAAAAAGTATGGTCAAAGTAAGTCAAGTGAATAGTGCACATTGTAAAAATTAGACATGTATTTTGAAACGGAAGAAGTATGTGTTAAGTCTTAAAAGAATATATTCAAATAGCCGGTTGTATCATTTGATGTGAATCAGTTCATAGTTTATTTTTAGACTTGCACATTTTTTTCTTTATAATTGATATCTCATTTTATCGTTATTGTTTTATATTTCATTAGTTAACCTTATTGTCATTGGTCAACGCTTCTTTTAAAAATGACTAAAAAAATCGTTACTTTGTTTCTAATAAAAAAGATTGGAGGCAAATTCGTCTAACCTCACCCCGACATATAGTGTTAATCTCCTCCAGAATCTCGATATGAAGCTTATCACACTTGACACATCACAACATTGTTGATAAAAATAATTGCCACGTACACAAATCAATCGCAACTCCTTTTCACTCTTTCAAATTTGATTATTCGACCCGCGTGTTGGCCACTAGACCAATAGCAAAATTGAAAAAAATTATTTAAATTATATTGCAGTTAATGGTTAGTCTGAGGGGCGGCGGGCTACATCTCTTGTTAACTTCTTTATAGGTGAAAAAACAAAACACTTTTATATATTCCAATTCTGGATATAATGTTTTATATTTTTGAAGAATATATCTATGATCTATAAAATCTTTGGATATGAAATCTTTACCTGATGGTATATTCAAGACATTTTCCTACTCATTTTACAAGTGGTCATTGTTCCCACTTCCCAGTTGCATTGAGAGAACTTGACGTACAACCAGTGTTGCAATTGCAACCATATGGATATATTAAATTAATCCAAAACATTAGGGTCTAAAGCTCAACTAATGACAAGAATTTATTTTCTAGATATGATTGGATTGTTGGTTTAATATGCATTGTACTGTCACATAAACACATTTTTATTAGACACTAGTAGTAGTATATACTGTAAGTAAATATCCAGTTTTCTGATTATATATATCTTGAAATGCAACATTTAGTTTCACCAAACCATACTGTATTTTTCTCCAACTATCACCATCTTTTACAAAACTTAATATCTCCCTTTTTCCTTTCATTTATAGAATTTGATTTACTACGAGTCTATGATGCATTACCTTCATGTTCATTTACCAAGCCACATTTTATTTTCTTCTTTCATTTTGTCACTCTAACTCATTGTCTTCTATTTATTTACTTTTCATTGTACTGTGTGTTTTCAGTTTCAACCCTCCGATTTTCTTTATCCCCCTAGTTTTTACCGGTTGAGAATAATGAAAGACACATTCGTTCCATTTCGTGGAATTAAAAATGACGTGAAAAATAGATTGATGTGTTACAAGCAAGATTGGATTGGTGGTCTCACTGCAGGCTTTAGGTACATCATTCACATGAAGTTATGCTACAAAAACACTGACTTCTGTTTTTGGATTTTGATATTCATGATTTATACTTCAATGAAGACAGAAATTTTTCTCTATTTATTACTATATTTTAAGGAAGTTGTTAATAACTTGACATGAATTTTTATTTCTTAGGATGTTAGCCCCCACCACATATATATTTTTTGCATCAGCAATTCCAGTTATTTCATTTGGAGAACAATTGCAAAGAGATACAGGTACATTGTTAATTTCATCGATGCATGAAATCTTGTTTTTGTTAAGATATCTGATTAGATAAAAAGCAACGATAATTTAGTGTATATTCGATTTAATGTTATGTGTTCCAACAATTTAGATGGGATACTCACTGCGGTACAAACATTAGCATCTACTGCACTGTGTGGAATAATACACTCTATCATAGGAGGCCAGCCTTTGCTGATTCTCGGTGTAGCAGAACCAACTGTAATCATGTATATATTCATGTTCAACTTTGCCAAAAATAGACCGGATTTGGGTTCCAAGCTCTTCTTAGCGTGGACCGGATGGTATATTCTTCTCACATTCATATTTGAATTGATGTAGTCATTTTTGTTGTCTTTGACTTTATTGTGAATCATTTTTGGTGCCTCATGACTTTTTTTGTATGGGCAGGGTATGCATGTGGACTTCCCTCTTGTTGTTCCTATTGGCTATCTTAGGAGCTTGCTCCCTCGTCAACAGGTTCACTCGCGTTGCAGGGGAATTGTTTGGCCTTCTCATTGCAATGTTATTCATGCAAGAGGCTATTAAAGTAAGATGCATCTTTCTGTATTCTCTGTCATTAATGTTAATTTTGTTTTAGCCCACATGATTATGCAGTTCTTTTAAGAAGGGAAAATTAAGATGAATTATGATATAATGTATCTGATAAAGATGCTCTCTGATTGCGTTTGACAGGGACTCATTCACGAGTTTCATATACCTGAGAGAGCAGACCCTGAATCAACTGAGTTTCAATCTTCATGGAGATTTGGAAATGGCATGTTTTCTTTGGTTCTGTCCTTTGGTCTTCTGCTTACAGCATTGAAAAGCCGAAAAGCAAAGTTTTGGCGATATGGATCAGGTAAGACTGGTGTGAAATTTTAGAGGGGTTTAAAATTACTGAATTTATATTTTCAACCCATTGTTTGACCAAGTTATTTTATTATGTTTCATAGATTATTTTCCTCTCATTGCAGGATGTTTGCAGGGATTCATAGCAGATTATGGTGTCGCGTTGATGGTTCTGTTATGGACCGTTGTTTCGTATATACCAGCTGGAAATACTCCAAAAGAAATCCCTAGGAGACTCTTCAGTCCAAATCCATGGTCCCATGGTGCATATGAGAACTGGACTGTCATAAAGGCATGGATGGTCAATCAGTCCAAATTATTTCATTGTTAGGACATCTGCAATCGTTTTCACTTTTATGTGCGAAAATCTCAACTAATTTTCACCTATTTCATATTTTCTCGTTGTTTTCATCTTCACTATTTCCTACACAAATATTTAAAAACCAAAACCGAGTGAAAATAAGATGGCGTATTTGTAGTGAAAATAGAAAATAATTTCTCAAAGTAAAGAGATACTTGTGTTCATAATACTTCTTTGGATATTTCTCATGAAATGATTCTAAATCAATGACAGGACATGCTGAATGTACCAGTTCTCTATATTATTGGAGCATTTGTTCCAGCTACAATGATTGCTGTACTTTACTATTTTGATCATAGTATAGCATCTCAGCTTTCTCAGCAGAAAGAGTTCAATTTACGAAAACCACCTTCTTTCCACTATGATTTACTTCTTTTGGGATTCATGGTACATGATTCTTCTTAGGTTCATTTGAAACTCCTATGGTTCTTTGCCTAAACTGTTCGATTTCCTCTTGCAATTAAGAAAATTTGGATTTCTAACTTGTCCATGAACTGAATTTGATCCGTGGTTTTTTACATATATTTAATGTTGAATGTATGACAGGTCTTATTATGTGGTCTAATTGGAATACCTCCATCAAATGGTGTCATTCCACAATCTCCGATGCATACCAAAAGTTTAGCTACATTGAAGCACCAGGTATACATTTTCATATATACTTATATTAAAGCAGGTTTCTTGTTTTATAGCTTGACTGTGATAAATATTGCCATTACACTTCCAATACCACAAACTTTGGTAGGCCTACAGGTTTAAAGGAGAAAGTGGAAATATTATACAAAATGATTACCTGTATGGTGCAATGATGGACCATTCTTATTGGCTATTGCAGTTACTTAGAAATCGGCTTGTTGCAACAGCTCGAAATTGCATGAGAAAACAAGAACCCTTAGGACAAGTATATGGAAGTATGCAAGATGCTTACTGGCAGATGCAAACCCCTCTAACTCGCCAGGAAACGTCCACTCAGGTATGTATTATTGTAGTCTTGTTATCACTCCCCCTTCTGCCTTTCGCCTATCTGACATGACCTAAGTTCTATTTTGTGTTTTGACAATCACAAGTCTAGGACAGATGCAAAAGAATCTTTTGTCGTGTAATTTTTTTATATGTTTTAAAAAACTGAATACCATAATCATCCAATATCTTGCCTAACTTTGTTTTGACAGGGATTAAAAGAGTTGAAAGAATCAACTATCCAATTGGCATCAAGTACGGGAAGCTTAAATAATGCAGTTGATGAGTCAATATTTGATGTTGAGAAAGAAATTGATGACTTATTGCCTGTTGAGGTTGAAGAACAGCGAGTAAGCAACTTGCTTCAATCTTTGATGGTAGGAGGATGTGTAGCAGCTATGTCTTTCCTGAAAATGATTCCAACGTCTGTATTGTGGGGATATTTTGCTTTCATGGCCATTGAAAACTTACCTGGCAACCAGTTTTGGGAACGAATTTTATTTATCTTTACTGCGCCGAGCAAAAGATACAAGTATTGTCTTTCACACCATGTCCCGCCTCCTTTTCTTTTCGTTCGGGAAATTTGTTGAATGATTCACTAATCTGATGTTTTTCTATAGAGTTCTGGAGGAATGCCATGCAAGTTACATGGAAGCCGTACCTTTCAAGATAGTTGCAGTATTTACACTCTTCCAGACTGTATACTTGCTTGTTTGTTTTGGTATCACTTGGGTTCCAATTGCCGGTGTTCTCTTCCCATTGATGATCATGCTTCTGGTTCCGGTGAGACAATACATTCTGCCCAAGTTCTTCAAAGAGATGCACCTTCAAGAGTTAGATGCTGCAGAATATGAAGAGGTCCCAGCATTACCATTAAACCTATCTGCTGTAAGTTGCTAATATCAAGGGTTTCTTGGCTGAAAGAAATGGACGAATGTGTTCAAACTATATATAAACATATTATGGAATTGCATGAAATATAAATGACATTGATATCAATAGTTTGAAGTAGCTCTTTAATGATTTGGATTTCTATATGAACTAAGTTTTTTTCTCGTGTTTGCTTCTGGCAAAACTAATCTGGGATTAATCCACACTTCGGCTGTTTCCGTTGCTTGTTTATTCATGCAGGAAGGGGAGTTGAGAAGGACAACTTCCTTTGTAGATGATGGAGAGATTCTGGATGGGATTATCACTAGAAGCCGGGGTGAGGTTAGACAAACTTGCATTCCAAATGTGATAAGCGTCACTGTAACACCATCCGATGAGTTTACAAGTCTTCCAAAATCCAAGGTTACGAGATAAAATACACAACATTCCAAATTCCATGATTACCATATAAGTACACAACCCTCATGTAAATTGACTCAGAGGAAACCCTAATACTGTAGCCCTAGAGTAGAGGTGTTGGGAGAATAAAGTATACTGATATACAGTTTTTGTTTGGAACTTATGCCTATAATACAAGGGTTGCCATCAAAGGTGGCAATACCACTTGCTCATATTTTAACATCTGAATGCTACAATATAATTTAGTGCAGGGATTGTTACAAGAGGTCTCTCTTTTATATTTTTCTTATATAATATAATATAAAAGCTAAATTGCAAGAATGGTTTTTAACTTTTTCAATGATTTGTTAGTGAATGCACCTTGTGGAGGAATTTTGTTTTGATGCCTTGTGTCCTTGTGGAGGAATTGACTTGTTGTCATCTTACCAACTTTTAATCAAATGTCTCCATTAATCTCTCAACAGTGAAATCAGAATGAAGCTCTAAAAGGCATCATTTAGGTAAAATACTATCAGGGAGCTTACTGAAAAATAATATTTGAGGAGGCCTTGGTTAAGTTATTCCAATATTTTGACTTCATTTTGTGTTAAGAATTATTCTACCATATTTAACAAAATTAAATTGTGAAGAACCATGTCAGGATGAGTGAAAACTTAAATTTGTAGCTTTTGACTAAACTCAGTGGTACAATGGAAATGAAAAAAATACGCAGGTTCAAAGTAATGGATTATTGAGAAAATAATGGAGTTATTATACTTTTTAGTTAACAAAATGAATATTCGTCTTGTATATTCCTTAGTAATAGTACCCACCTTTGAAGAATATTGTTTCAGGAATTGTACTTAGAAATTTGAAGCATAATAATTTACAACCTTGGTTTAAACTTCGACACTTTTCAATGTAAACACAAATTTTAAAACGACTAAAATTGACTGATTCCTTCCCAGGTGTATTAGTTCTACACTGATACAAAAGTCAAGAATCAGCCACAAGAAGGCATAATTTAGGAATCATTATATGCCAAACGATGAGTAAATGAGACACTGAATCATTTACCAAAACAAAGAAAATAATTTTAAGAAACTTGAGCACTCTTGATATGAAAAAGAGTGCAGATAGAGAAAGCAATTGAGCAAATTTCCACAACTTTTTTTATTTCATCAATTTAATACAACCATCATAAAAATCTTGGAAGCTCATGTCTATATGCTTGATCTGCCCAACCCAGCACTGATGAACAAACTGAATCATCGGGGATTATACAAATTAAGCTTCTTTAGGAGGAGTCATGGTAAATTTTCGACCAGAAATTTTCTCAGACTCGTACAGTATGTGATTTATAAGTCCCCTTGCAGCACTACAAACATGAGAAAGGAAAAAAAAATAATTATTTTGTGCTTGAAATAACCAATCAATTCATAAGTGATTAAATATAAAATTACTATCTTTTTGTGAACAAAGACATCAGAATTGTATTCCATCTGTTGAAGGGAAAGGAGAGCCAACAAAGAAAAGAGAACACACTAGGACATGCACAATATAAATGCAATATATATTAGAGCACAAACTTACTCGTCCTTTAACTTTTGAACCTTGTCAGGATCTGTCTCATGCAGGTTTTTCTTAAACTGTTGTCTCACCATATCAACAAGAAGCTGTGTGTTATGTTGCTGAATCAGAAAGAAAGTGCACAGTTCTTAGTTTTATCACACAGATAGATATTTGGTATAACAAGTACAGGTGTGAAAGGAAGCAAAATATACTAATGGAAGTGACTGATTTAGAATAAGATAGGAGGTAGTACAATGAGTTAAAATGTGCACCATGATCATACATGACTGAATTAGAATCTGGAGAAGATCTAGAATTACCCTTCTCCAAATTTTGCCCACCCTCCCCCAAGGAGGGTAAATGAGTTAAAATGTGCACCATGATCATGCATGAAGAGTGTACCAAGCAAAGAAAAGGACAATTGTTTAACTAACTATTGTGCCGACTAAATCGTCGTCAGTTATTTTTATTTTAAAAATTATCTTAACATGTTATATTTAGCAATCTTTAGTTATCCACATTGTATTAGTTTACCTCTTTTGACCTCCTTCACTTTCACGTTGTGCAAGCCTTAGTTCTGAAGTCATATCAGTCAAGGTTTTCACTGGGCTTTCTTACCTTTGTCCATCTTCTTTAAGGGTAGAATAGTAAAGTAAATTTATATTTTCCTCATCCCCTTGCAAACTAAACAATGGAAGATAAAATAGAAGTTATTTTCACTCAGCTTCCCTTTCAACCAAACAAGGGAATTTTATTTTGGATAAAACATACACAGTTCGCTACCTCCCGTCTGTACTATTCTCCTATCAAGGTTTAAATGTGTACTATTCTTACGATGTCAGATATTCTAAAGTTAACGCTGTTGCCTTCATTAACGAAGATCTACAACACAGGTTATGCCAAAGAGGGCTTTTCTGCAGCACCAACAATGAAGGTTGCATGGGCATTTTCCATTCGCATCTGGTCGTACATTCCCACTTTTAACTAAACCTTTTTCAATGCTACTGTTGAGTGTTGATCGCATTCCACTCTTCCAAGTCACAAAAGTCTTCTACAGGCTGGCTGCTATTGGTAGTCTCTCTTGAAAAACACAAATCCTAATGAACAAACTGAGAGGATTTTAAAATAGATCCAAATTTTGAGAACTCTGAGGTAATAAAATGGAGTCACAGAATCATTGTCCCAACTGGTGGAATTATTACAACTGCCTTCCTCATTTCTTTTCAATCAATTGCCACCACGGATCTCATAATCAATTCCCTCAATATCAAAGCAAACTATAGCTGCACCGCTCAGACAGAATAGACACTAGTAATGGCATGAATAAGAATGCAAGGAAGAAATCATCACCATGTTCTTCGTTTGTCCACCCTCTCATATCTCCAGAAGGGACCCCCTAAATAACCATCAGCCCTGTCACAACTCACAAGTACACCACAGCCGCTAGCACCTTGTACTTCACTGTCCACCATCTCAGATCCCATCATCAACGACTAAATGAATCCCATCCCTTGACGTCGTGAGCCTCTATTAGAATGGTAGTTACAATGTAGAGTTAAATAAACTATGACCTAGAATACATTGCTAAAATGTAAAACTGTGATAGGAAAACATTACAAACAAGCTGTAGATAACTGTCTGTAAGTTTTCTCCTATTATTTTCCTCTCCAGTCTCCTCCCTTCATTATATCTCCTACCCCCCACATCCCCCCTTTAAACAAAATAATCTGCAAGTAAATGAAGCTGTATACTCAAAGCATCTGAGTATGTCTACTATGATTGCTAAATCTAAAAATCCAAATGTAAGAATATGGATCTCAATTACAGACCTGTTTGAATTAGCTTATTTGATCTTATTTAGCATAAGCACTTGTGAGATTGTTTGGGAGATCTTATGAAAACAGCTTATGCCATGTTCATAAGTTATTTCAGCTTAATTTCATAAGCTCTTCAAGATAGCTTATACAAACAATTTGTAGCTTATACAAAAATAATTTAACTTTATTTTATCTTTTGTGATATAAACAATTTGTAAGTAAGCCCTTATCATGCTACGTGCTTATGGTATAAGCTGCAAAATAAGATGTTTATCCAAACTGAGCCTACTTGTTGTCTTTAGGGCTTACACACTACCAATAAACTAAAATTTAATTTCAAAAGAATTCACTATGGCAAACAAACAGATAACTAAAAAAAAGTCAAATTTGTGTTTAATTTAAACTATGCCAGTAGCAGCAACAAACTCCTACTAAACCTGATTGAGAGAGACATAATAAAAGAAACACGTACCCGATGACCGATATATTTCGCTCTTCGTAGGCATTCACGGTAAAGCTGAAAAAAGTCATTTTTTTTAATCAGCTACAAAATTAGCAAGTTAAAAACTAAAGTAAAAATCTTACATTGAATTGAACAAAAAGGGTGTGGTACTTTACCCTAATGGCATTGTTGGCGAGTTCAGGAGGGAGTGAAGTTTGAAGGGAAGGCATTTTCAGAAGTAATTACCTGCAAAACAAAGATTGAAGATGAGGAACTTCATTGAGACAATTCATCGAACAGTTTAAAAGCGAAGCGGGAAAAATGGAAAAATAGAAAAACGGCATAGGTAGATGAAATCTAAGGATGATAGATTGGGATCAACAGGGTACTTACCTGATTCTAATTTCAATTTCTGAGGAGTCTGTCGCTGTGTGAGATAGATCACTAGCACAGAAAAGAAGACAAGAAAGAACGCTGTGCGCGTTTTAGTTGAACTAATGGCTTGAGCCGGGTAGAATCACAATAGACGACAAAACTTTCCTTCAAGAAATTTAATATTATTCCATTCCTAAAGATGTATTCAAATTCAGGACATCTAATGAAAGAGTATCCATAACATTTCGTGCAAGCAAACTCATTTGGGTTAGTCCAACGATGTTACTTCGGATCTTGTAGTATGCTAATAATATGATTGCAAATTTGATTCTCTCCGATGTTAATTTTTGTGAGTTAGTTTGGCTTCTTCAAAAAACATCTCGTCTAAGTATTCTTAGATTTTTAGGGTGTGTTTGTATCTAGGTATGAAATTCCATTATGGTTCAAGGAATATTATTTTCGAGAATAATATTTCTATTTTGGTTAAAATTTTATTTAAAATTAAATTTAAAAAATGCAATTAAATATGAGTGGCGGTAGGAAGTTATTGTTAGTTGAGTTTTATTCTCTTGAAAATGTTAGTGGTACAACTACCATAGAGTTAATAAAAAATATTTTAGCAACAAATAAATATAATTTTCAATAAAATAAAGTAGGAAAAGAAAACTTATATGAGCTTTTTAATTTGTAGTGGTTCGGACCTAAAATGCTCAACTTCTATGGTTCATCCAACAATAAAACTTATTTTGAAAGAAGTAATCAAGATCAACAATGAGCTTAAAAAACGAGTGAATCCAACCAAACTTCAAGCTACTAAGAATTCATAGGAAATATAGGGAGGATGGGAAATTTTCTTAATTTTTTTGACCGGACAACTTATTTATTTGTCTAAACTTTTTCTATTGAATGTATGACTTTAAAGGCAAAGTCACACACGAATCAAAGAAGAATATCGTGACAAATAATAGGACAGTAAGTATGTCAATTTTATTTTATCATTTTTGTATACAATAGGTACTTGATTCTCAAGTCTATAAATAAGAGTTCCATTTGATTAAGTTTCATTGTAGTAATTATGGATTATGTAACATCGTTATGAACAATAGAAAACCATGATTTATTTATTTTTTAATCAAAATTTAGTGTGAAGGGACAATGTCCTAATCTAAGATAGGAAAAATCTTTGGACTCAAAGAACATTTAAAAAGATGTTCAAACATCACTTAATATTAAACATCCTTATCTACCAAAAAAACATAATCAAATCAACCAAAAAAAAATCTTGAAATGATACACTAGCTGATAATGAAACCTGATATATAAAAATCCAATCAAGCTATTACAAATTACAATGTAAGTCCAAAAAAAATAGACTTATCTATATCTCATAACTCATCACACAATACGGGACTAATACCCCCAATAGGGACGAAATCCTAAGTAACATACACAATACAACAATTCCCACTAACACAATAAATTATAATGTCTCTATACATGTAGTACTATAAGATATACTTTCCATATATTACCAGACACAATATCTTAATTATTGCATTCATAGTCAGATAACTCCACAACAGTTTCAGGTTCACCTTCCCTTAAACAATCAAGTGGAGGTATA
>Ga0099826_10002683_pt1 | contig 11619 bp, 4 predicted proteins | sample Mtrugardesep15_FD_76830 | JGI IMG/M metagenome (GOLD analysis project Ga0099826, IMG submission 76830) | Root nodule microbial communities of legume samples collected from California, USA - M. trunc garden sep15 | ecosystem: Host-associated > Plants > Roots > Nodule | place: USA: California...
AATCTCTATTATTATTTAACTTTAATATATTTTTATCAAAAAAATATAAAATACATAGAACAAATATTTTGTCAAAAAAGTTTGGTTTAATGATCGTATTTATTATTTTTTAAATTAATATATTGAAAAAATTATTTATTTACATTAAATAATATATCTACTTTTAGTATTGATCTGCTTATGCATTCAACTATGTCCATTTATTTTTATTTAGCTATGTTCATTTTAGTAATTATACATTCAAAAGCAATTTTGATCAAAACTTTCCAAACAACATTCATTTCGTTTAATCAATTCTACGTTATTGTATCCAAACATAAATCAATTCTCTCAAAATCAATTCTAGCAGAATCAATTCTATCAGAATCAATTCTGTCAGAATCAATTCTGTCAGAATCAATTATATTCAAAGCTGAACCAAACACACTATTTTTTTCTTCTTTAATACAATTTAGACTTGATTAATAAATAATATAGCAGGTGGTCTAAATATGGATAAACTATGATATCATCTTGATCTAACTATTTCTTACAGAAATCAATTTTTAAAGGGAATTATGTTCATCTTTATATTTTGAACCTTCTTTTTTAATATGGAACTTGATATTTTTTTCAAATAATACATTATATATATCTAAATTAGTTTCAAGACATTTGTGAGGTATTGAATAATATATTGGGTTCGCCTTTTAACCTATCAATACAAATGATTAAAAAAGTACAATGAAGAGAAATTATCAAGTTATATATACGGTAGTTCCTCATCAAGATGTGTTCACCAATTTTGTTTGTATGACTAATTAAATATTACTTCAAAGCATATGCATGCATGCATCACAGTATAAAGTTTTTTTTTTCTCGGATAAAAAATCTCGCATAAACACGTCTAACTGCAAAGTTGTAATAAGAACAAGTGTATTGATGCACTAAAAAAGTTCTAATGAGATTTTCCCTCAAAAAAAGTTCGAATGAGATTTGATGTATTTTTTTATTCCGACAGAAATGAGATTTGATGTATTAATACACTAAACTTATGATTCGGGACACGGATAAATAAAATATCTAAAGTTTTCTGACTATTTTATTAATCAATTGGTCAATGTATAAACGATAGCGTGATTCCTTAAACGACCTTTTCGTCCTTAGAAACACCAATCCGACCGAAATACAAAAACACCACTATTTTAACTTCCCCCGACAGCTCAGGATAATTTGCTCAAACATTTATCCTTTTCTGTTTTAACTTTCATTTTCGTGATTTAATACACCACATATAATTAGCGTCTCCAACAAGTTAATTATGTTCTTCTAGTAACACAAAAAAAATAAAAATTGAACTAGTAAGGGATCTATAAGAGATCTTAGGTTTGAAACAAATATTGTTAAAGAGCTTTGTCACTTACCGTTAAAAAGTCTCACATTAGACAAAAGATGGTCTTAACGTGTTTATAAGTGGGAGATATCATCACCTTACAAGTCGGTTTTGTGGGGTTGCATTAGGCTCAACCATGATTTCTAAGATGCTATCATAACATCTCCAAGATCCATTGGACCACATCCTATCAAGTTTTCGCTATCAAGTCACCACCACTTATGTCCACGAACGAAGTCCAATAGTGTTGGTCGTGAGGAGCGTGTTAAAGAGTCTCACATGATCTGGGATGTAGCCTTGAGGAAATATGACTGATCATATTTTCGAGTGTAACGCATTAGGATGATTCTTATTTCAAAATAAAAAAAACGCATTAGGATGATTCTATAAGAAAATAAAGTATTCTATGCATATGGCTTGCTTGTGTTTGGAAACAAAGGAATTACCGCGGTTTTCAACAAAAGGAGGAGACAAGGAGGAGACGATTGCATACTTGCTTGATAAGGTTAAATTATTATCATTTTAGTGAATGAAAACAAATAACTCAAGTTTATCTTTTGATCTTAATTATTTATTGGTGGATTAATCATTTCATGTGTGTGGGGTTTGTTAACAATAAAGATAATCACAGAGAATAACAAGGAGATTAACAAAGACGGCTAGGGTTTTATAGAATACCAATAACTTAACATTACAAAAAGGTTATTAGAGAATATATATCAAAACCTAATAGACTCTAAAATAGCATGCCCAATAGCATAACCCGTTACTTTATTATCTAACACTTACCCTCAAACTCATGATACATCAACAAGAATCATTGTGAGTTTGTCAAACAAAATATGAAAAACATACTAATTAAATAATATAAACTTCTAACACTACCCTTCAAACTAAAGCTTACTAAACTTGAATCTTGTTACAAATCAACCCCAAAAATAAACCAAACAACCAAATTATGAGCACTCGACTCATCAACCAAACAAACAAACCAATTATGTGCATTATCTTTAATTGACCAAACAACCAGAACCAGACGAAACCAAGCGAAACCAAACCAAGGCAAATTGAAGAACAAGTATGAACCAAAACGATCCAAACCAAATTCAAAACCCTACCCAAAATTAGAGAGACGAACAACCAAATAACCAACCTTGATCAAACTACCATGGACAAACAACCCACAAACAAAAAAACTACATCCTCAAACAAATAAACCAAGAACAAGGGCGATCCAAAGACAAAAACTCAAACAAAAAGAACATCCACACACATCCCAAAACATGACAAAACTATATATCAACCAACAACCGGAGCAAACCGAACAAACATTAACCAATGACGACAAGAATCAAAGAAACAAGGAAAGACCATGGTGAAAAAATAACTTCTATGTCTCTAAAATCCAAAATATTGATGATTGATGCAATTAATTTCAAAACGTGCTCAAAACCATCCAAACAATATGCACACCGTGAATCTAAAAATCCAAACAAACAATACCAATTAGTGGAATGTTGCAAATTGCCATTTCGAAGCAATCATCATTTTCCCAGTTTCTCTAATTTGTTTCTACCAAGCAATTGACGGAAGGAACCATGCTTTTTCTTCAATCATAATTTTTTTTTCGAACAAATGACCAACAAAAATTCCAAAAGACCATTTAAAATTAAACCAAATCAATCAGACAACATTCCCTAACTTTTGAAAACTCAATAGCGGATGCGACAAACAATTTAATGAGGATTAAACCATGCTCTGGATCCCAGGTTAACAATATAGATAATGAGAGAGAATAACAACGTGACTAACAAACATAACTAGGGTTCTATAGAATACAAATAACTTAACGCATGGTTATCTACTTAGCTGAGTTATTAACTCGGATTTTCTGTATTTTTTTGTTTTTCTTGTGTATCTTAATGTACTCGGATTTCTTCACGTTTGCTCTTTGTATTGGGGAGAACCTTTTGTAGTAATATATATTCCATTTTGGTCAGTTTAAAAAAAAATAAAAATAGATGTCACATTAATTGAATATATGCTAATTATTTTGAATGGTTTTAATAAATCGTTCCAACATTATTTACTTTTAAAAAAAAATGAAAGATCAACTTGATAGGAAAAGAAGGTAAATGACTTTTTCATACTTAATTTTATACTTAATTATGTTAAAGAATTTCTGGTGTAATTTATACATATTCATATGAAGTGAAAGCTCATTTAGAAGAGACAAATTCGGTGGAGAGAATACATTAGCATACTGTATAAATTACACAAAAACATATAGTTATCAACTATTATTATAATATTAATAAAATTTCTGATAATAACATTGTGTGTCTATGCGACAATATATCATTTGAAGCTAACGTAGGCAAAGAAGTACACGCCAAGAAGCAAAGAGACAAAATTTTGTTCTCAATACCATGACCCAGTTTTTCATTCCTTATAACATTTTTTTTGTCTTTTAATTTGTCTCAAGTACTCTAGGAAGTTGCATTCTCCTTTCATGCCATTCGTTTACAATAATGTAAGGATGAAAAGCAGGCCTTAATATGTGCCCCACTACACATATATATAATTTCCCTATGTTGACCATCTAGCTATTAATTCCTATAACATAGTACTAGTACTATTACTTCATCATTACATAATTATTACTTGAAAATTAAGTTGAAATTACTAATCTTTGAATGGAGTCTGACCAACATGATAAAGGTGGTGATGATCAAGATGCAAAACAAGTAAACCTTAGATCCTATGAGTGCAATTTTTGCAAGAGAGGATTCTCTAATGCACAAGCTCTTGGTGGACACATGAATATCCATAGGAAAGACAAAGCAAAGCTCAAACAACAATCTTCAACAAATTACCAAACTCAATTACCATCTAATTTGGAGGGAAGTTCTAGTGAAGAGCTCAACAAATTATTACCAAACTTGAATTCTAATATTATGTCTCAACAAGATCACCAACAAACCCCTTCTAGAGGTGATGAAATTCTTGTAACTCACGTGAGACAACAACTTCCACTTTTTGCTGAATCACCAACAAGAAATGAATCACAAATTAATCTACAAGGTCAAGTTCAAAGGGAAATTATTACTACACAAGAGGCTTTGTTATCTGCTCAACATCCTTCATCGGAGTTAGACCTTGAACTAAGATTAGGGCCTGAGCCACATGATCCATCAAAGCCAACGGGTACCAGAAAATTCTTTTAATGACTTTCAATGCATAAATTTAATTGTACATGCCCAAGAAACTTTTTTTTTCTTGGTGAAAATAATTCATTGTTTGATTATTTGTTCTAAAATATTCAAAGTATATTAGTTACGAGCATTCTTTTGTATTGTATTGTTAAGTTGGATCAGAGTTTACTACTTTTGATTATTTTGTTTTGGGTAAAATGGTTTATATTTGAGATTTAAATCTAAATTACTTGTATTATTTTTTTTTATTAATTCAACTCAAATCTAATATGGTCTTATTCGTCTCAAATAAACCAAAGTTAGAACAGTAAGTATTATTAATTTGCCGTTGCATGTGATATAGAGTAGGCTTTCAAAATCAATATGATGTGGCTGAGCAGTGAAGGCGTATATGTATAACATGTATATGGATATGTATATCATATATGTATGATATAATTTATAAACCTATACATAAGATTTTGTTCTCGATTAGAACCAAGTGAACCAGCATTGCCTTGCCATGTTGCCATCTACAAAACAGTCAGTATCATCGAGACAGACAAGTATATAGTAATTCACTTGCCTGTATCTTACGTTGGAAGTGGGTGGACTTCTACCCCAGGGTAGACGTTGCCCTAGTTACTATTGGCTTTTCCACCCAATTTTTTTGTTTGTTTGTTTATGATTAATAATCGAATCAAGAGTTTACAAAACTCACACATGTTGTTCTTATTAATAATTTGAAATTAGAGAAATTTGAAACTACACCTGAAATAATAAGACATGACCAAAAGAGATAAATCAATCGTTGGATGTTTGTTTTGTAACCAACACATGCTCAGGTTTTTTTTAGTTATCTCTGTTGATGGGTTAGGTTAGCATATGCTATTCGTATGTTTGTTGTAAGGCGTGTCTGAATACCTTTGGGGAATACACAATTCATTGTAAGGAGCTTCCAGATTTCAGACATGAATTTGTTAAGGATATCCTTTTTTATATCTTTAGGCTGACATGAGTATCTATAAAGAAAGAGGTGCATGTGAACTTCAAAAGTTGTTACATACAAATTAGATTGCTGAAAGAATTTTGTGGTTAAAGAGTTATGAAAAAAATTCGGTGAATCTTCCAGAGATGGAAGAAAATGTTGACGGTGTTTCTTTGGCCATCAACAAAGGCAAAATCCAAAACTTCAATAGTTTTAGGAAAGAGAAGTTTCCACCCTCCTGGTCTCCCACATTGCAAAAAAAGGTACTCATCCAAAATGTTGATATGCTCCAGCTCCATAGTTTTATTATAATTATATGTTTGCTCATTTTAAAAAAAACTTTTAAAATATCTATTTCCAACAAACGAGTTGAATCTAATAAGCCGAACCAAGTTGTTCGTGAACTTTAAACGAGCCGAACTCGAGGTATAAAAAATGTTCGTATCGAACTCAAGTTGAGTTTTGAGTTGAACAAATTCTTATCGAGTCGAGTCGAGCTCAGGCAAGCTCGAATCAACTTGACTCATTTTCAGCCCTACTTCTAAGTATTTGTGTGTATCTGTTTCAGCCCTACTTCTAAGTATTTGTGTGTATCTGTGTAGTATCATATAAATATTCGACAAGATATTTTTTTAAAATTAATTATGATACTTTGTGGGTACGTATCAATGAGTATCTGTGGATATCGATATATGTATCGAATACAAATACGTCTCCATGTTTAGAGTATCCGGCTTCATATATATACTCCATATTATATTAATAAATTTTTCTGTTTGTTCAAATTTCGGATACCATAATTTATTTATTTTTTACATTTTTTTGTGCCATTTGAATTTCCAATAAGTTATAAAACTCTTGGTATTACTCTCTTATTCTAATTTCAATAAATACACATACTTTTTGGTATTACCCGTTTAATTTCTTACTATTGTCATTCTCATCTCATTCCAATTTCAAAGTAAGGAATCTTATTAACAATAAAAAAAAGGCAATATGTCAAATGTACGCAATATGTATATTAGCCTCTACAAAATGGATATACAAGATCTGCGAAAATTAATTATTTGATATACAAGCGGTATATGTTTATAAAGTGGAAAAATAATACAAAATTTTATTAGTCTATTAGCCTTCTAAAAAAATATATACTTATTAGCCTTTTTACAAATAGACAAAATGTTCTATTTAAAATTCTTAGCACAAACTAGATTTTAGACATGCTAATAGATCATGTCAGACTTTTAAAAAGGTTAGATCAGACTCAAAATAAAGTCTTTGGCAGACTAATTGGTCAAACTTAGACTTTAGCTTTTAAACTAGGTTTGACTTATTTAAGGAAAGCTCGACCCGACCTATTTTTACCCTTGGCAGCAAGCCAATAACAGAGAGGAAATGGTGATAAAAAAAGGGTATTTTAGTATAAAAGAAAAAAGTTGCTATCTCTTCCCAATTTCTTCGCACATTTGAAGAGAAAGGAAAAAGATAAAAATTGATCTCCTCAACTTCTCTCTTTCCTACTTCTCTTTTATACCAAACAAAAGAAATCCACTCTCTCTTCTCTATTTCTCTCTTCCCAACCTCTCTCTTTCCTCTTTCTATCCAAACAAACACGATGTTAAAGTAATATAACTTTGTTCTACAAAACTTTATTGCCTTTTCATTTTTCCGATTCTTCTTCATTTTCTTCTCCACCATTTTCTATATTCTCAAATGCTTCACATGGAAATAGTAATTGCCTAATTGGTAATGTCCTCATTCATAGAACATGCACATACACTTTAAAGAGAAAACTACAAAGGAATGATAATTGTTGGGGAGTCGGGGTTACACTTGCTTTCCAACTCAAGGGTGACTCACCCACATCACTAGGACGATCCACACTAGGATCCCGCTCCCACTCCCCCAACAAGCCTAACCAGGCTCTGATACCAATTTGTTGGGGAGTCTGGAGAGCGCTTGGAGCGACAATGGGCTAAACATCTAGGACCCACTAAGAGGGAGACACCACACTCTTACCCAAAACCCTAAGGCAATGTGTTTATGGGTGTCCTCTCTTATGTATCCAACGTTTTCTCCATTGCTAGTTGATGTGGAACATAATCACTCACACTTGATTTTCAACAGATAAAACTCTTTATTATTGTATATGAGTGATATAAGAGATATCAATTACACTTTACATGACTCCTATTCATAGGACAATACACTGGTTAGCTATTAACTAACTAATTGTCCACTAACCATAACCATAATTGGGTTAACACCTTAACTAACTAAACGGACTCATACTAACTAACTATCTAACATTATAATATGAATTATACTTCAATACTCATAACTCACAAGCATTGTTCAAAAATGGACACCACTTTTCTTTTAGCAAAATGATAATAAACGAGGGAACATCATAGTAATGACTCTCATAATTGTGACCTTTGTTGATAATGTTAGTTTTAATTCAAGTTAGTTGAGATTAACTTTTTTTTTTTTGAGCAATAGTTGAGATTAACTTAAAGTTTAGAAAGTTGTTACAAAGTTTGTTATAGACTTAGCTATTTGTTAGCAAGTTAGTTTGCTTGTTTTTGATTGCTTACTTAGCAAGTCATGAGAATAAGTTGTACATAAGCTAGTTTGTAAACACTTTTCATCACTTAATGAGAATCACAATTTACAATAATTAATATTCTAATTCTTCTCTCAATTATCTCAATCTCTCAATTCTATCATTCTTAGAAAAACCCTAGCTTGCATTGCAAGCAGTTTAACTGCTGCGCTATCAGATAACAGGTGATCGTCCTTGGTTTGTTGGCTGGAAAGTTGTGATTTCTACCTGCAATCAAGAGCTTTTAGAGGTCATGCCCTGTTACACCAATACTAGCGATTCATTACCAAAAAATCAATAAAATAAATTCAAACGCTACTTAAATTAGTTTATCAAAAAATGCTATAAATTTGTGAGAAAATTGTTATAAAATAAATTATTTTGGTCCTATCAGCTATCTATTATAAGCTCAAAATACTTGAGCCTATAATTTCATGGTATCTAGAAGAGAAGACTTGATTAGTCAAAAAAATTAAGAGGAGACTTGGACTTCTACCTATTGTGTAAACTATGCAGTTGTTGTCATCATATAATGACCCCGTTTGACAATTTTGCAGATTTTGTTTCAAGAATAAATTTTATTTTTTTAGATAGGTACCAGAAAAAAATAAACTGAATAGAGGAAATTGAACAAGACATTTATTTCGCCAATATATCACCTGCTTATTTCCACAACAAAGAGTAAATTCACTCCCTTAACCAAGCTTACTTTTTTCTTCTTATAATCAAAATAAGTAGGAGCAGATAAAAGTAAGAAGTCGATTAATCATTAATTAATAATAAGAGTCAGAACAATGTAGGTATTATCATGAATTATCAAGTGCTTATTTATCACTAGAAAAGAAGAACAATCTAGATGCTGCTGTGAATGACACAAATAACATTCAGTATATAGACAATAAGCTGTTTAAAAAACAACGCAATTTATTCAACAAGAGAAACTAATTCATTCTTCTGCGATTTGCACCAACTTTGTTGTTTGTCCTTTTCAATCTTATGCTAAATATGCTTTCAACAAGTCTTGCAAGCCATTGAGGTTTTCCAGTGAAGAACACATTATATCCCAAGAGCATTCCAAGTACTGCCCCACATCCATATCCTATTGCCACTGCTTTCCAGCCAAATCCTGATTCCTCGTCATCATTAGAAGTTGAATATGGTTGCCGGTCTTCATCATTTTTGCATGATTTTGACAATGGAAATCCACATAACATTGTATTTCCTTCATATGAGTCATTTCTAAATGTGTTAAATTGTTGGCCGGTAGGTATGATTCCCTCAAGATGGTTTTGTGAAAGGTTTAAGAGAGGAAATTCAAATTTGTCAAAGCCAAAGGAATCGTACCACTCAAGTTGTTTCTTGAGAGGTCCAACTACTCCAAATTTTTCAAATTACTCAAAGATTGTGGAATGGTACCTATGATTTGATTGTGTGAGAGGTTAAGGCCTTTGAGAGAATTTAATTTTCCAATGACTTGTGGAATTTCTCCTTCAAACATGTTATTCGATAAATCAATAGTTGTGAAAGTAGTCAATATCCTCGTTAGCTCTATAGAAAAGCCTTTCATTATGATCACCACAGAATCATTATAATAATTGTTCTTGCCCATGTATTGCAAACCAACTTTATTGACATTCACATTAATCATTCCTTGAAAATTCTTGAGGCATGATGTTGGTGAGGGGCCACGGAAATTGTTACCAGACACATCGTAAATTCTCAACTTCGGAAATGATTGTTTGGTGTTAGAACAAGTGATTGCACCATGAAGATGATTTGATCGTAAACTGAGTACCTGTAACTCTTGTAGAATTTCTAGCCAATTGGGAAATGTGTCATTTATGTTGTTGTCTCCAAGATCCAAAACTTCAAGTTGTATGCAGTGAGCCAAAGACTGTGGTAATGGTCCCTCCAATTGGTTGCCATTCAACTTTATAGTCTCAAATGCATTTCCTTTCGAAAAAGTTTTAGGCATGCTTCCATAAAGGTTGTTCATTTGCATATCCAATACAGAAAGATAAGGAAATGTTCCCAGGCATTGTGGAATCGTTCCTGTTAAATTGTTGTGAGCCAAATTGAGCACATTCAGGGAACTTGCATTGCACAATGACAAAGCAATGTCTCCTGCAAAGTTGTTGTTTGAGAATAAAAAGTATTGAATTCCATAGGGTGGAATTGGAAGTTCTCCTTGCAACTTGTTGAAACTGAGATCAATAAATCGAATCTCCTTCCATGTGTGTAAGAGCTTCTCATGAAACCATTTAGGAACTTTTCCTTGAATTTTGTTATTAGAGAGATCTAATTCTTGCATATTTTCAAGACCTGCTAAGAATTTAGGAAAACCATCAACATTACAAGAAGATAAATATAAATGATCAAGGTTGGGTAAGATGTAGTCAGTGCCGCTACCAACGTTAATAGAAATAAGACTATTGTAGGAAAGATCAAGAGAAAATAATTTTCTAAAATTTGAAAATTGGTGAAAGTCCACAACACCACTCAAGTTGTTTGATGACAAGCTTAAGCAAGCAAGATTTTGAAGCTTATATATTGAATTTGAAAAATCACCTTGCAGATTGTTATTAGACAGAAATAGATCGCTCAAAGTATAAGTTGAGAATTCACCAATCGAACCTGTTATTTGATTGTCTCTAAGGTCCAACTCTAACAACGAAGGCAAGGAATAACACCAATGCGGAATTGTTCCATTTAACATGTTATAATCCAATCTTAGAAACTTTAGTTTTGAATGTTTGGTGATTTCAGATGGAATAGGGCCTATTAAATAATTGAAGGATAAATCTAGACTCGAAAGTTGAGTTAGATTAAACAATGAAGATGGAACTTGGCCACTTAGATTGTTAAAGGAAAGTTCTAAAAAATTTAATTTGATTAAATTTCCAAAAACATTTGGAATCCCACCTTTAAGATTGTTGTATGAAAGGCTTAAGAATGTGAGATGAGTGAGGTTCCGCAAAGATGAAGGAACCAACCCATCAAAATTGCACCTCATAAGGGATAAATGAGCAAGAGACTTCAACTGACCAATAGAATATGGAATTTCACCTGAGAAACCAGAGGAACAGAGGTCCAAGTACCTTAGGGGAGTGCTCCAGTTGGACGTTGGAAGTTTCCCGCGAAGGTCTTGATTCAATGACAAATCTAGTTTTTGAATATTTGGTAAAAAGAGGATGTCACTTGACAAATTTCCTTGCAATGCAGTGTTTCGTAGACTAAGAGAAACTAAAGAGGACGACAAATTCTTTAGCATAGACAAAGAGCTCTCTCTGATTGAAGACATATTCACTCCATTCAGATAAAGCTCCCTTAAATTAGTAGCTGTTATACCCTCATTTTGGACCTAAAAATACTCATTCAAATTCCTCTGCTATTTTCTAATACTTTCAAATTCACCGTGTTTTCTACTGTGCTTCAGCTGCATACGTTACTGTTTCTGTCT
>Ga0099826_10002684_pt1 | contig 11618 bp, 6 predicted proteins | sample Mtrugardesep15_FD_76830 | JGI IMG/M metagenome (GOLD analysis project Ga0099826, IMG submission 76830) | Root nodule microbial communities of legume samples collected from California, USA - M. trunc garden sep15 | ecosystem: Host-associated > Plants > Roots > Nodule | place: USA: California...
ATATGGAGTGTCTCCATGAAACATCCGAAAAGGCTTAAAGGTGATGGAAACAAACAATCTAATGTGCACATGGGAAGAGGTGGGGACTGTTTCTAATTTGGTTGGCTTCAACTTCAAGTCATGCTCACAATATGGACCAAAATTAGATGTGGGTCTCCTTCATTCTTCATTTGCCTCGTTCATTTTAAGTCTAATCCAATTTGAACCCGTGTCTCACAACTATAAAGTATAAACACATTGAATTCCATCACTAGTATCTAAACATATATACTTATCCATAATTGTTCCACTTTTTCAAGGCTTGAAAAAATAGATAACCACATTCAAAGTATCCTTTAATGCATGTTTAGAATTGACAATTAATTTGTTAGAATCCATGATGTACTACTGTAATTTTAACAAAAACTACACTCAATGACTTCAACAAAATCACCGTACCACCGTATCTTCGTCAGATTCTAAAATTTACTTGGTAGATTTTACATACCCTTGAACTGTTACTAAATAAATGTACATATGCCCCAAAGGACAAACAGAGTACAGACAAGTAATTTGGTGAGTGTTATTCATCACATCTAATCAGTTTCCCTTCATTGATATAACCACAGTCAAGGAAATTGAGCTAAATAACATAGGGGTAAAATTATTGACGCAATCAAAGTTGGATGATATATATGTTTGAGGGACACATCCAAGTGTAGTCTATTTCATGGTAGGATGGTGGTAAACATGGTAGGGGCGTGCCACCCTTTGGAGTGGCATGAATGCTATTTTGTAAATCGGTAAGTCTAAAATGGTCATCAACAGCGAAATTTCAGTAAAAATTCTTTAATTTATATAAACTAATTAATTATTCATAACTGGGATTAGAAAATATGAAGAGAAAAAAAAGGTCCTGAGATAAATTTACAACAAAAAAAATTGATAAACATGCAGGGGCGAATGGTTGTATGTGTATGGGGTAGCATTGGCAACCCCAAAAGAAGAAAAAAAAACTTAAAAAAATAGTATAGTTTTGTAAGTAGCTATCCCATTAATATATTACTTGGCTACTCCAAATAATTTTGTTGATTCAAAGAGGGATGATGTTAATAAAATATTGATAATATGTTCAGTTTAGTGTCAATTATAGATAAATTTGACTTCTTAAAACTTTATAGAGCTCAACTTTTATAAGTAATTATTGTTAGAATATTTTATTTCTTTATATTTGGCCCCCTCGTAAAAAAATTCCTAGCTTCGCCGCTGTAAACATGGTAAAAAGGTTTGATGAATTGCATATGCAAACTCAAGTTATTTAACAGTTTGATAATCTACTCAACTAGGGTGGAAAAAATCAAATAAAAGTATAGAACCCTCCCAGAGGAAAAACTAAGAAGTAGCTTCTTTCACTGGGATGAGTAACCATTCCAAGTTTGGTTTTGTCTATTTGGCATATAACTTTGAGAGCTCTTCTTGAAAAGTCTTTCTAATGACATCTCTCTTGATCTTAAGAGCTGCAGTAACTAGGCCAGTCTCAGGAGTCCATGGGTCAGAAAGCAATTCAAGTTTTGCAGGAATTTCAAATTTTTCCAGACGAGCCTTCTTTGCTTCCTGCAAATATTTTCATAAATATATTATTACTTATCTCTATCTCTCTCTGCAAACAAAACTACATCACTCGTAACAGAAAAACTTTCTTTAAGTTTCGATTTACAAGAGAATGAACAAAGTTATCATACTAACAAGCAAAAGAATTACTTCCCTACTCCACCTCCAGGTATGTTATGAATTTGCATCCGCTATACTAAGTTAATGATCATTTGAGAATGTGAAAAATGGAATACATGAGAAATAAGGGGAGGATGAAGACCAAGCTTTTGAATGAAAAATCACTTTCGACATTGATTCATATTTCATGCAAAAGAACAAAAATTCGAGGGGTGGTTTGCCAATGAGCTGAAATATGCTTTCCATCATCCCACATATTTTCATGCAAAGCAAATATCAAATGATTGTCATGTCAATTTTTCTACCTCCCCATTTTCTAACAGCCAAACAAATATAATCTAGGCCCTAGGGAAATTATCGACGAAAAACCAGTAAAAAGTACAAAATTGACTAGTAAGCCTTGAGTTTAAATTTTAATGTTGATTTAGACAAATATATCTTTTCTAATAACAAAATATTCTACACCGAAGGCATTACAACAAAGTTCTAAACGGACTTCAATACAAAAGGCATACCTTTACAAGTGATGCATGCACCTCCTTCACTGTTTCTTCTTTGCTGCACAGTTCTGAAAGATCAGAATAAGCAATTCCTTGCTTTGAAGCCCATTCATCCAATGCAGGATGAGAAACAGCAACAAGTGCCACACAGTAACTTTGAAAAGAATCAGCATGCAACATAATGTTGTCCACAAAGGGGCTGCCAAGAAGAACTGCCTCAACCTGTATTAAATTAAATTAGTCTTCAGGTATTGAGAATTGGAAATACTACAAACCAACGTGCATACCTTTCCCAAGGACACATATTCTCCATGCTGCAGTTTAACTATGTCCTTTTTCCTATCAATGATCTCAAGGCAACCATCTGCATGAAATCTCCCTACGTCACCAGTGTAAAACCACCTCATTCCCCGTTCATCAACCTTTACAGCAAAAGATGCAAAAGTAAATAATTTTATTAAAATAAATGAGCAAATTATTTCAATATCCCTAAGTAGAGTTTGATGTAGAATCATCCGGCTCTGCCAAACTCCCCTTGGTAGGGTAAACACTTAAAAGCAAATCAAGAATAATCTCATTTTGGCTCAGTACTCCCTTAATAAATGTAGCATGCTTCTGTTAACTCAAGTTTGAGACCCACTCTAAAAAAGGTGAAAATTGCATTATTATTATTAATTATCCAAAAGCCTAGTTGCACAAGGCACCAAGCATGGGTACTCCAAAATTGTCATACCAGTACCACCCGGTGCTCGTGGGCACTTCACTATTGTATATTCTTTTCCAATTTCTCACTATATATTATATTATATAAACAACATCTATCAGACTAATGTTATGTAAATGTCCTCTTTCTGTCCTAATTTTCTTGACTATGTATATTTATTTCCCAACTCTTTTGATTTGTGATGTAGTAAATTATGATAGACGTTTTGTACTCTTTGTTGTTAAAAGACGTTTCTTTGTATATTATTAACGTACCCGTGCCTTAGTTTTTCTAAGAATCTCGTATCTTATGCCCGTTCCTGATACCGTACATATATCCATGCAACAAATGAATTTATAACCCAAATACTATACTCATCAAGAGAGCCTGTGCAAGAAGACCGTAATAATTTTCTCATTTCCAATAGGACAAAAAGAAGCAAAGAAATATTAAAATTTTGGCAGGTATAAAAATTAATGCAGTGAACAGAGCATAGTGGTGAGACTGAGCCAAAAAAGTGGACGGAACATGTAAGTGAATCAAAATTAATCTTTGATATCAAATTTTAGCGCGTTTATGAAAATAGCTTATGACATTTCTATAAGTTATTTTCAGCTTATTTCAATAAGCTCCCTATGATAGCTTATGAGAACAACTTGCGACTTATATTGAAACAACTTAACCACGTTATTTCTTTGATTGTAGAAATAGCTTGTACATAAGAACTTAAGTTGTTAAACGAATGCACCCTGGATAGTTGATATAAAGCAATCTAAGGGTACTTCTCTTAACAAGACACTGATAAACCTAGAATACTCATCTAGGGTGAAGTACTTCAACAATTCAAATAATAGATACTCTCTGACTGGAAAAAAAACTCAATATCATACTACCTCGTTCCCTATACGTAAAACCCTCTTGACAACTTTTTCATGTCCCTTTTTATAAGACTCTTTTCAAATTACAAGATACTTTAATGATCTTTTTACATAAGTAACCCTAATTAGATGAAGATAATTAAAAGACCAATCATTTCTCTCTTAATAATTGAAGGATAATTTTGGAAAGAGAATGTATATTGTGTACAAATTTAATTTGAAAAATGCTTTTCTCAATTCTTGCGCTTTGGTCAAGAGGGTCTTACAGATAGGGAAGGAGGTAGTAGTAATCATAAGCACCTCAAATTTTCACACCAATAGTCCGTATACAGATGTAAAACATTCAAACACCCCAATAAACTATTTGTGACCCAAATTGGAATAAGATAACCCAAAATAGAATAAAATGTCATAATAACAAATAACAATAAATGAATAATCCCAAAAAGAAAACGTAATTATGAAATAAAAGCCTAAATAAAATAAACAATCCAATCAACGTCAAGAACTGTCAAAGACCAAATGTTCTAAATAATAAACCTGTCACAGTAAGTAATCATAAGCACCTCAAATGTTCACACTAAAAGTCCATTTATAGATGCAAGTTATTCAAACACCCCAATAAACTATTTGTGACCCAAATTGGAATAAGATAACCCAAAATAGAATAAAATGTCATGATAACAAATAACAATAAATGAATAATCCCAAAAAAAAAACATAATTATGAAATTAAAAGCCTAAATAAAATAAACAATCCAATCTACGTCAAGAACTGTCAAAGACAAAATGTTTTAAATAATAAACCTGTCACAGTAAGGTTCATGAATGGTTTTATATCTAACAACCGGGTTGGGTTAATGCACAACCCTGCCTAACATTGTGTTAAAATTCGACTTTTGATTCAAAGAACCTTACTGTTCACTCTAACGGTCCATTTATAGATGTAAAACAGTCAAACACCCCAATAAACTATTTGTGTCCCAAATTGGAAAAAGATAACCCAAAATAGAATAAAATGACATAATAACAAAGGGTAATGCTATGTATCAAGACAGATATTGTCCCAATAGTTTCATGAGGGAACATGCACTCAATATCTTCCCTAAATTATGCCCCACCACCTCCCTTGATTTGTCGCCAGGAAGAAACTTGATTGGATAATTGATTTTCGCTAGCAATTCATGACAATATGTATCGGGATAAATAGCATTGCTCGATAACAAATAACAATAAATGGATAATCACAAAAAGAACATAATTACGAAATTAAAAGCCTAAATAAAATAAACAACCCAATCTACACCAAGAACTGTCAAAGACCAAATGTTCTAAAACATAAACCTGTCACAGTAAGATTCATGAATGGTTTTATATCTAACAACTGGGTTGGGTTAATGCACAATCCTGCCTAACATTGTGTTAATATTCGACTTTCGTTTCAAAGAACAGAGGTGGCGAGGAGAAAAGTCCTGACTACTTGGTTATAAAGGCTTTGATATAATGCCAAGGACCAACTCTCCTAAAAGCTTAAGCTGTTAGGTGAAGATTCATTAACGACTTTAATATCCAACAAGAACTAACAAAGCAGCGGAAACGGAAGAATATCATATATGATATCTTTTCGCACATTGCCTTTTGCTCCACAAGAAAAAGAAAAATAAAAAAGGAACATGTAGCTATACCTTGTAAGACTCTCTTGTCTTTTCTTCATTTTTGAAATACCCAAGAGTGACACTTGGACCACCAATTACTATTTCACCACGAGGCATCGGTGAGTCAGTAGTTGAATATCCACCTTCAGGCCAGTCGATTAACTGAGAAAAAAGCACCAAATCCTTGCATAAGAAAACTTTTTCCAAATGCAGATAGGTAAAATAAACCACCATATTATCATCTCTAAACCTTCTTTTAAGCAAATACATCCTTCCGTATATTACTTCCATTTCAGAAATAATACACTCATTAAATTCATTATTGATATGTTTTTCTCTATTATTTGTCACTCATTTTGGGTTCACATCAGTACAAAAATCAATATCACCATTTAAAAGATAATATATTAGGAAAAAAAATAATATATTAGGACTTAAGACCTGCATACAGAAAATTCCTCCACATGCACAAAGTCCTAATGAATTTTAAGGCCAAGAACTTGGGCATGACATGATTTTATTATTTTTGTTGAAGATGGTATTCAACAGCAAAATACAGTTAGTCAAATTATATTTAAATTGTTGTTGATCCAATTGCTTTGTGGCCCTTCTCATGGAGAATGAAATAGGATTCAGGTTGACATTGAACAGCAATACTTAGTCAATCAGCTTGTCTCAGTTGTGCTTATAATATTGTTGTCTCATTTTGGAGGATAGCTTATTCTCAGTTCTACCACTTATTTTCTCATTTCGAATGAAATATTATTTGATGGCTGAGTCAATTATTTGGGTTGTACACTAAAGACCCTTGTGTATCCCATATATAAGTTGAGGATTAATGATCACAATATATGGAGAGAATAGTAGACAAGTATCAGTTGAAAATGACCCAAAAGTTGTTATAAATGACAATAAATTTTGGATTTGCATGAGGATGTAGAAAACGAAATTATAATAAATAAACTTAGGAACCAGGAGTAGACATCTATTACTGATACTAGCAGCTACTCCGAAAGCCTAAATAAAAGAAAGCACTGCATTTTTGTAGTTAACCAGGTGTAAGTTCATGGAATATTTTTAAGGGGATATGCATATTACTTGTACCTATAAGTGCAGTGATAATATGTAAACTGCTTGAAATAACTGCTCCATATCTATTTAAGTACTGTGATTTCGATAAACAGCAAAAAGTAAAAGGAAAAAAGTAGATAAAATAAGTAGCACTTGTGTTTGAAAAATAACCCTTGAGTTTAAAATGTGTGAAGGTGAAATAGATCAATAACTACCTTAACAATTGTGGAAGGTTTTGGTGGTCCAACACGGCCAACAGAAGTATCGTCAAAATCAGAAAATGTCCCACCAGCACAAGTCTCCGTGAGACCATATGCTTGACCTATTGGAGCACTGAAAACGACAGTAGATGTAAATGTGAAAAGAAAAAAGAAAGAAAAAATAATACATGGCATCTGAATGCAAAATAGAAAAATAAGTACATGAGTGAAGTTAGTAAGAAGCAGCAGCGTATTAACATTTCGTTTAGCAGAGACCAGTCCTGAGTGAATCTCTTTTTTTTTTTTTTCAGAAGGCCAATCTACCGGCAACAAGTATTGGGGTTGAGTTTTTCAAGAGAAATAAGCAAACCCATAGAAAGTGAGATTTATTATTACTATCAACTAGCAAGGCCAGTTGAACATATAATTCACAACTCATGACAGAAAAAGTTTACACTTAAATGTCGCAACTCACAAGTTCCTCTATGTTGGATTACACTAGACTGCTATTAAGAAATTGTACAATATTGAATTCCTAGGAATCAGACAGTGAATCAAGTGCAAACATGCTAAAGTAAACATGGTTTGTGATACTTCTTTGTGAACATAGGCAAAATTACACTCGTGGTTTTTTAAGTGTGACGGTTTTTCCAGATTGGTCCTTTAAGATTGTTTTTCCCGATATAGGTCCTTTAAGTCTCAAAATGCGCAAGCGTACTTTTTTTAAAAAAAAATTCCATTTTACTCCGTTAAAAAAAACCCATGTGCTGTTAAGAATATTTTTTTAATATCCTCTAAACCACTTTGAGATATTTTTTCCTGTGAACTTCTGTTTATTTTGTGAATTCACAGTGCGGCAAAAAGGTGCGGAAAGCTCATGGTCTTTCTTAGGGGTTTGCTGTAACAGATATATTATGGGGTTGAAAAGCTTGCAGTAATTTTTGCTTTAACCTTTGCTTCCAGTAACTGCAAGTCAGAGTTTCCGAGTTTTATATTTTGGAAGTTTATGAAGAAACCTAAAAAACTTAACTTACTTTAATTTGGGATTCAGTTTGCGATTTTATGGGTTAGCATTTCTTGGTTGATCAAGATGATGAAGGGGAAGAACCATGACGTGCATGTTTTGAGACTGAAAGGACCAATATGGGGAAAAATAACTTAAAGGACCAATCCAGAAATACGGGTCAAACTCAAAGGAAAGCAGGTGTAATTTTGTTGTGAACAAAAGAAAGAACTTATATTACCACCGATTCGTCATCAAAAGAACAATTGCTGTGAGTTTCTCATGTCACGTGCATTCGGTGCTTAACACTCCATGGTCATAACTTGTGACAGAATTCATAGTTTAAATTTTTAAAAGTTGAATCTATACTTTTATGTGATAATACAGTGGCCTTCTCAGCTCATGGATAATTTATAGGGATCTGAGTGGCAGACATGCAAAAACCAGCAGTCTTTGCTTGGTACTGGGTATTTATTCTTTATCCCGACCTTATATACTACTGGAAGAAAAGAAAACAGATTCTTCAGGGGAAAATCTTATCTTTCACTACCATTGTTTTACTCCTACTCTTCCCTAATGGTATTTCTTTATTTTTTTACTAAAATATGCTTTTAGCTTTTAGAAGGACAATCTAAAATGAAAATTTAGCAAAAAAATAAAGGACCTAAAGCATATTTTTAGCCTTATCTTTTTATTAAAAAAGATTTGCAATACTTACCCAAGACAAATGTTGATGAATCTTTGTGAGTCACCAGAAAGGGGTGCACCACCACATAGTATCAAACGAATACGACCACCCAGAATTGCTTGGACCTTTTTGAAGACGAGAAAATTCCATAGAGCTTTTTCCAAGCCCCAAGCACCAAACCAGCTACCATTAATCGCCTGCATCCTTCGTGCATAGGCTAAATCAAACAATGCCTTTGATAATCCTCCCTTTGCATTTACCTGTATGACCAGAGAACGAACTCACTCACGCTCTCACATTGGTGCAAAATACATAGGCAAGCATTTTTCAAATGTGTCAAAAATCAAATACCTTCTTGAAAACTCCATCACGTACACGATCAAGTATTGCTGGTACAGCTACTAACACGGTTGGCATCAATGCAGTGGCATCCCCTTTTGTCCCCTTTTTTACCTTGTTTGATGTATCGGTTAGAGTTAAAGGAGTTCCGTATCCTATACAGCCTCCAACAGCAGCAAACAAATTCTAAAACAAGTAGTTGAGTTTGTCAAAACATGTAAGATAGGAAAACAGTGGAAAATAAAATGCAAACAAAGTGCCCTATATGCTGAAGTGTCGCTGGATACACATACCTCAGCTATTAATTCAAGAATATGAGCCATTGGTAAGTATGCTAGATATACATCCTTTGTCCCAAGTTCAGGAACTATTTTCACTACAGCAGACACTGTTGCTAAGATATTTCCATGTGTCATCATCACACCCTGTGCAAAAGAAAGGAGATTCAAGAAACAGTAAAATGAAGAAAAAAGGATCGCGATAAAGAAGAAAAATATATCACACTCCCATCTAGACTCTAGGCTACTATTTAGGATAGAAAGAATAGTTACCACTAGAATAACATCATATCTCAAAGATGCTTCTAACCTTAGGCAAGCCTGTACTTCCACTTGTGTACATTATAACTGCAACATCAGCTGAAAGCGGTAAATCAGCCTCAATAGGATTTTCTCTACCAAGCCTCTCAACATCAGAAAACGAAGTGATTGTCCATCCATGCTGAGCAGATGCGGCATCAGATGGGACATCATCGTCAATACATATCACACGTTTCACAGAGTCAAGTTGTCCAGCAATATTTACAAGTGATTTCAATTCTTTGCGGCCACAAATCACAGTTGTAACCTCTGTCTGGTACAGATTTCACAAGTGAGGCTATCAAAATAATAATGATAATGATAATAATAGTAATAATAAAAAATAAATAATAATAAAAATAATAACAAGAGCACAGGAACTAAATTACTAAAACAATGGTGAAGAAAACGATACAATTATTGTGTCGCAAACCATAACCACAAATCTGAAAGTAAATTTCAATACTGCTGGAAATTTACAGGTAAACTAAAAAACCATGTGAAATAGCATTGACTTTCTTGCCAGCAAATAAACTTTAAAACTTTAATTTGAACACCAGAAATTACATGTTGAGCAGTTAAGTGATGCTCTACAAATAAATAAATTATAAAAATGAAAAGAGAAAGGAAATGAGATTATGACTAAAATCGAGAACTTGTTAAATAGAAAATGGAAAGAAATAAAGCCTCAGTGTACCTATGATATGAACAATATCATTTGTTAATTTTTCCCAACAAAACTTGCAAACTCGGTATTAATACTGCCCTCAAGAGATTTGTGCCAATCATTCATATTATGCCATCTAATGAGGTGTCCATAAAAATTATTTTCAAAATGACATCAAAGGGAGATGTACATTATAATCTAAATTTCATCTTCTCCCTCTTCTTTTCACCATACCAGTAGGATATGTATATCTTTAAATTCACATTCAATGTTTTAAATTGCGAGCTACGAAGCCTGAACACGTAGTACGGGTGCGATGCGGATACATGAAATTTTTCAAATTCAAGATATGATACGGCCTAGATACGTTACCAAAATTTTATAACAAAGATTATATAGATGTAAAATACTTGTAATTAAGATCTATTAGTCATTCTTCTGACCACAATTTACAAAAAAAAAAAACTTGCGATCAAAACGTATCATAGATTTTTTTTTATAAATTATGATATATTTGAATCTCTTTGTAAGAATATCAACACAAACATCATTAAAAGAACTCAAAAGTGTCTTATCTAATGTTAACCGATTCAGTCTCTTCTTTCTCACTACCATCATCCGCTTACATCTCCACTAATTTCTCACACATATCCTAGATATGTATGCTAGATACGTATACGCGAGTATCCGTTATGTATCCAGTAAAAAAAAATATTAAATAAAATATATAATTCGGATACTTTTAGGGTACTGAGGGGTAACCTTGGCGCAATTGGTAAAGTTGTTGCCATGTGACTGGAAGGTCACGGGTTCAAGCCTCTTGTGTAAAAAACAAGGTAAGGCTGCGTACAATACACCAAATGGTGGGACCCCTTCCCGGACCTGCATATGCGGGAGCTATAGTGCACCGGGTTGCCCTTTTTATACTTTTAGGGTACTATCCCCAAGTATCTGCAAAGTGAGTATCAGTATCCAATGCGTTGTTCGTTTGATGGGATTAATTAGGGGTTGGATCCACCAGTGTTGATTTAATTGTATTATTTTCCCGTTTGGGTTGACATAGATTGTATTTGCCGGTCCGGCTCTATGTCCCCCAGCTTTTGTACTCTTTTGTTTAATTTATCTAATTTTAGTTGGCTTAAAAAAAAAAGTATCATATCCAATACAGATACGTCTCCAATTTTAGAGTATTCTTTCGGACTTCATAGAATGCAAGTTTCTTCCCCTAAAATTTTCCACACAACAATTTTCTGTTTGGGAAGAGTGGCAGAGAGCAAACCTCATTCAATGAATAACACAAAGCTTCTTCTCCCAACGAAGCATAAATGGTAACAACAGTCACATTTCTCCTGAAGCAAGCCTGAACAAACAAAAAACGCGTAAATAAAATCATTCTCTTCCATCTAAGTTCAAATTTCAAAACTGAACAAAAATCAGGAACTTTTTTTTCATTGAATCATAAAAACAAACACCTGCAATGCAATAAACCATTCTTCTCTAGTATCAGCATAAATCGCAACACGTTCTTCTCTAACATGACCAATCTTCACCAAACCAGAAGCAAAACTACAAACAGATTCAAAAACCTTCCCATACGTAACCCATTGATACTCTCCAAGATGAAGC
>Ga0099826_10002685_pt1 | contig 11616 bp, 6 predicted proteins | sample Mtrugardesep15_FD_76830 | JGI IMG/M metagenome (GOLD analysis project Ga0099826, IMG submission 76830) | Root nodule microbial communities of legume samples collected from California, USA - M. trunc garden sep15 | ecosystem: Host-associated > Plants > Roots > Nodule | place: USA: California...
ATTCATGATTCTTATATAATCCATATGTTTTATGATGTGAATGAAGTGGAAACGGTGAACTTAATAAGATGAATTAACCATATTTAAAATAAAAATAGGTTATTATTGATGAATTTTAGGTGGATGGTAAAATTTTCTTCAATAAGGTAACAACTTTAAGTAATAAAATAAGATATATAAATATATTTTAGTAATTTACTTAATTTATTATCGGGTATAGGTACCTGTGGGTATAGATACAATCAAATAAGTGCCTTTGTCCATATAATAATGGGTAGTCAAAATTGGTAATTGGTAATTGGTAATTAAACTTTTAACCACATTTATGAATTATCTCTTGCAAAACTTAATTTTTCCTTTTGTTTTTGTTTATAGATTTCGTCCATCAAAGATAATTCTATCTGAGACTCTATCGAATACTAAATATAAACCCATCTCTTAAGAGACATTTGATTGCATGTGTGTGTTGATAATATTATAATAATTTATATATAATGTTCTATTAATATTAATAGTTATTACATAAACATATATGTTAATTAGTTGTGGGAGGGAGGGGTCAGGGTCACTCCTTACCCATACGTCCTTGACCCAGACGTGTCCTATAAATAAAAATTGGAAGGAAAATTAATTTTAATTAAAATATGGCTTTGATGGAAATATCTTACATCTTTTATAACTTACTATTTTAGACCCAATGTTTTGTAGTGATGAGTATAATGAATTATTCTCTCTTCTCTCCTTTTTAAATCTTTATTGTCACTATTTTTCTCTCTTATTTGATTCAAAATTATTCTTTCGAATTGTTTGTGTTTTTGTCGTCTTTGCACTCCGTTTGTTTTTATTTCCGTCTTTGTTCAGTGTATTTTTTGATTTTCCAACTTAATGCGGTGTTCATTTAATTCAAGTTGAAAGATTAACTTTGAGCAAGTGCAGATTCAATCAATGACTTTGACGTTATCGACATTACATATCCGGAGACATGAATATTTCGGAAACTGAAATATAGTCATATCTCTAGACATAAATACTTTGTAGTTTTATATTATTAACATAGATGTTGTAAAGTTCGGAACTTACTATTTTAAACCCTTGAAAATGTCCCCACTTGATAGCATTTCCATTATGTATATTGTGAGCTTGTGCAATCAACGGCTGAGATCGAATAAAAAAATGTTATCGATTTCGCCCATTGCCTATATTGCTGGCCTTTGTTGTAAGCTAGTACTTCTTTTCTTCATGACAAAAAAAGGGAGCTGAGTGACATAACAAATAAATGGCAAAGTTTAGCATTCATGATTTCGTCTTTGGAATGGTTCCTTTTCTTCTTCTTCTTTTATTGTCACATATTTTCTTTCAAGTTGCAACATGTGGCTCTATAGTAAAGTTTCTTCCTGGATTCCAAGGACCCCTTCCTTTTGTGCTTGAAACTGGGTCAGTTATACATTTAGCTATATAGTTTATGATTTTTAAGTTTCTTTAAGCTATGGTATTGGTACTAAAATATTTCATATTCATATTTGTTGAAAAGGTATGTAGGAGTGGGTGAAAAAGAGGATGTGCAAGTGTTTTACTATTTCATTGAATCAGAGATTAATCCAAAGGATGATCCTCTCATACTATGGCTAACTGGTGGACCTGGTTGCTCTGCTTTGTCTGGCCTTATGCTTGAAATTGGTAATTGCAACTTTGCTTTCCAAATTTTTCACTTCTGGATAATCTTACAATAAGCATTTGAAATTTTGTGGCTATAACAAAAAAAAAATGGATAAGGAAATGTTAGTGGGAACTTTTATGCACATGTGTTAACTCAACATATACCACATTTTTTCTTTAAATTAATAGTTAAATGATTTATTTTATAAATAACTATTTTCAATCATTTAAAAATTATAATAAGTAAATATTATTTTTTTTTAGAAAGTAAACCAACTAAAGTTTAATTTTTTTGAACTTTTATTACTCATAATTGTGAATGTTAAATTTTTTTTTGACGATATAATGTAGAAAAGTATTATAATGCTTAGAAACAATTAAATGATATGTTTCGTATGAAATTATCTTTCTTAAAATACAAAATAGCTCTTTGATTCATATACTAATTGTTAATTTATTGGTTTAGAGAGGAAATGTATCAAAACTTTTCAATTTATCAAAGTACAAGCTCTCAATGTTCCAAAATTATGTTAGTTTTAAGGTTTGAACTCTTACAATTAGGAAGATCATTAGACACTGCAATGATACTAATTGAAGTGTCAATGTAAGGAAATTTACTGATGTGGTAAAATGAAACTAATTGAATTAAGTTTGAATGCTATACACTGAGTGAATAATTGAACCGTAAATGTTACAGGTCCTCTTGAGTTAAAAAAGGAGGAATACAATGGGAGCCTGCCTAATCTGATCTTGAGGCAATATTCATGGACAAAGGTGGGGATTATAGTCCATGTATTTATATACTCGTATTAGTATTTATAAGATTTTTTTTTCTTGGCAGGTGAGTAGTATTATATTTGTAGATTTGCCGGTTTCCACAGGCTTCACTTATGCCACAACAGAATTCGGTGCTAAACGAAGCGATTCTATACTGTCACACCAAGTTCATCAATTTCTCAGGAAGGTATACATTTCACAATAATCACTTTTTTCTTTGTTTTTAAACTTTGTTTGTAGTTATGTCAATCGGTCAACCAAATAACGAAAATTATGTTGTAAATAAATCTTTGTAGTGGTTGGTTGATCATCCAAAATTTCAATCAAATGAAGTTTACATTGCTGGTGATTCATACTCTGGCATTCCTGTTCCTGTCATTGTTCAAGAAATTGCACAAGGTACAAAACTAATGTGTATTGCAATTTGCAATTCCATTATACTATTAATTTATTGTATGTTGCAATTTTTTATTAAGTTTAATTACTCACAATTTCCCTTGTTTGCAGGAAATGAAAAAGGGGTCCAGCCTTGGATAAATCTCCAGGTCAACATCTTAAAATATCACTCTCTCTTGTTAGGAATGTATCCTTTCAACTAGTTCTGCAAATTACAATTAAACATTGTATGTTTCAATAATGTGAAAAAATGCAAATCAAGTATTGAAAACCTATAGACTATAAAGCATCGACACATACACGAATTGCTTGATCAAATTAATGTTTTGATCAAATAGACAGTACAGTGTACATGATATGTAATAAAACAATTGAATTGATTATTTCATTATATAACAGTTTCCAGATTAACTATGAAATATTACTTTCTTCAGGGATACTTGTTGGGGAATGCTGCAACAACTAGAAAGGAAAAAAACTATGTAATCCCTTTTGCTCATGGAATGGGACTCATATCCGATGAACTGTACGACGTAATTGATTTATAATTTCTCTGTAGCTAATTGAATTATAATTCCTACATACATAGCTATATTGACAACCTATGAAGCACTAACTGATATCTGCTACTTTGTAGTCACTGCAAGAAAATTGTAATGGAGACTACATAAATGTAGAGACAAGAAATGTTTTATGTTCTAGAGATATTAGTTCATTCAATGAGGTATATATTTTCGTCTTTTTATTTTTCTCAAATTTCGCGAGTAGAATTTCTAGTCACAAAACTGAACAACATTCTTTTCTTTTTTCCACAGGTCACATCAGGAATTAATAAAGCACATATTTTAGACCCAGATTGTGAGTGGCTTGATGATACTGAAAATTCTCCAAGGAGATCTCTAATGAAAAAATATCCCACCAATTTCCTCAACAAAAATCTCAAATTGCCACTTTTAAGCTGTCGAGTAATTCTTCTTTTCCATATATTTATGCAATGCATTGATAACCTTACTATATATATATCTTGAAATATTTTGTTAACTTGATATTTTGTTTCCTTTCCACCCTTAGAGTTATCCATATTTCCTCATGGGTTATTGGGCCAATGATGATAATGTTCGCAAAGCGCTACATATTCAAATGGTATATAATCGATGCATGTATATATCGAAGTTATAATTTCCTCATGTTGTATATCAAAGTATACTTCTATTAACACATGACAAAATTTCACACCTCTATTTTCCATTCAAAAATTCTCCACATTCGAGCGAGATTGCAAGGAGTCATTACTAGTTATGCAGCTATAACATAAGAACTTGGTTGCATTTGTTGCAGGGAAGTGTTGCGAAATGGCGTCGTTGTACCTTTAATATACCTCATAAGAAAGATATCCCTAACAGCTATGATTATATAGTAAATCACAGTAGAAAAGGCATTCGTTCACTAATTTACAGGTCAATAATCTTTCTCTATATTCAGAAAGATAGCACTGCTGAACTAGTTTTAATTATAATTTCTTATGGAAAATTGATTTTATATTTACAATAACAGTGGCGATCATGACATGACAATTCCATTCTTGGCAACACAAGCATGGACAAGATCTCTGAACTATTCCATTGTTGATGATTGGAGACAGTGGCATACAAATGACCAAGTTGCAGGGTATTCAAAATTTCTAATAGTTATAGTCGTTACTAAATATAATAACCATTATGGAAATATAAATGGCCAAGTTGAATTAATATTTGTTTTACTTTTGTGCAATTGTAGATACACAAGGACTTACTCCAATCAGATGACTGTTGCAACTGTGAAGGTACCTTAAACAAGATAAATATGAATGGTTGGTTGAGTCCACCTGGTTTGCCTTAGAAATTAATAATAAGCACTCTTTGATTGTGGTCCAAGAAATGTGGTTTATTCTCTAAGATTGCTTATGAAAAAAAACTAGTAGTTTATATGAAAACACTTTTACTTTATTTCATTTTTTGTTATAGAAATTGCTTATACATAGACACTTATATGATAAGAGACGATGCCATAAGCACTTAACTAACTTGTTTATCTAAACAAGGTCATAATCATCTAAACTAGTTTATTTACTCTATCAATGATTGATCAAATTTTCAGGGTGGAGGACACACAGCTCCGGAGTACCGGCCTAAAGAATGTTTTGACATGTTTAGTAGGTGGATATCTAAGAGAGCTTTGTAAAAATAACCAAAAATAAACATAAACAGAATAGCAGGGAGACCAATGTTTCAAGTGTAATAAAGTTGGACCATGTGTTGAGATTTGTCTCAAAAACATGTTAGTGAAGGTTAAAAAAAAATCGTGTCTCGATTTGGAGAAATCGTGGCACGATTTTGGTTCAGATTTTTAAAGTTTGTCTCGGCAATAATCGTGGCACTAAGAGAAGAAATCGTGGCACGATTTTGTGGATAAAGTTAGTATTGTATTGTGTACTAATGTGAAATCGGGGCACAATTTTCTCGGGTTCTATGCATTATATAAGGATTCATTCTTCATGTTTTGGGTAGGCTTCAAGAGAGAAACTCAGGGAAATCAAAAGAGATAACTTTATGGTTGAGTGTCTTTTGGTGAGGTTCTCTCGAGAGGTTATCTTGGGTCGGAAAACATCTATAAACATAGTGAAATCATTGAGTCTCTTGTTTTTAGAAAGAGATTGGAAAAAAGTTTGAAATTAGATTTTGTTCTTAATTCTTCTCATTTTTTAATAATGTTTTGAGTAAAGATCCAAATTTCTCCTTCACAATTTTCTTTTGGCTCAATATAGTCCCGTTAAAAGAAGATTCAAAATAGTCTATGACATTTTTATATTATTGACAAATTAATCTCTTCTTTATAATAAATCATGTATTAAGTTGTCCTCATAAAAATGATAGGAACTAATGTGGGTTTAATTTTTGTCTAGGACTAAATTAGGTCGAGAGAAAATTGTGGGAGATCAAATTAAATCTTCACTTTAAAATTCTTGTTTTTTTTTTACTTGAGTCGTTTTTACAATTTAAGGTAACGTTTTATCAATTTTATACCCTTACTTCTCGTTAATTACACTATTTCTTACAATTTTTGTCTCTTCCTATAACTAGGCAACCGTCTTCACTATTTCTCACCACATCTCAAAAGTTCAGATTTTAAAGAACACGAATCACACACTTGTCAGGAAATAGTTACCTTCATTCAACTTTTACAATGATCACATGCAAGCATAATATACAACTTCCACCATATAATACTAAAATACAAAAGTAACAAGTATGTAATGTGTATCAGCATTTTGTTAATTGGAGACATTAAAAATGGAAGTGAACATCAAAATTTGGCAGTGAGCATGACAAATTTATAACATATAGTCTTGTTTGTCATAAAGAAACTGTGGAAATTCTCATAAAGAAAAAAAAGAGTGGAAGTGAATATTAAAAATGGCAAAGTTTAGTTCATGTTATGGGAAGGAACTTCTCTTTGTTCTTCTTTTACTATCACATATTTCATTTCAACTTGCAAAATGTGGCTCCATAGTAAAGTTTCTTCCTGGATTGCAAGGATCCCTTCCTTTTGTGCTTGAAACTGGGTCAGTTATACATTTACCTATATAGTTTATGGTTTTTAAGTTTCTTTAATCTATGGTATTGGTACTAAAATATTTCATATTCATATTTGTTGAAAAGGTATGTAGGAGTGGGTAAAAAAGAGGATGTGCAAGTGTTTTACTATTTCATTGAATCAGAGAAGAATCCAAAGGAGGATCCTCTCATACTATGGCTAACTGGTGGACCTGGTTGCTCTGCTTTGTCTGGCCTTATGCTTGAAATTGGTAATTGCAACTTTGCTTTCCAAAGGAAAAAGTATTTGAGGACTAAATTGACTATCTATAAATATATTCAATGAGCAAAATGACTAATAAAAAAGATCTTTGTGGATGTATTTGCAATTTTGATACACTTGGTGACTATGGTCAAACAACTCACACATTCACGGACCAAAATGATTGTTTGTTTACTGAATAAGTATGTGAAGCTCAGTTGATCCCTCGAAATATAAGCAAAGCTTAACTAAAGAAATAAGTCTTTGAATACTTATAACATGAAAAAAAACTGACATGTATACAAATTTGTTGACATTGCAAAATGATACTCTTCGAAAAATTGAAGTGTCAATATTACAGCCTACAGTTCAGATTGATATCTAAAGATGTTGCAGGTCCACTTGAATTTAAAAAGGAGGAATACAATGGAAGCTTGCCTAATCTAATCCTGAGGCCACATTCATGGACAAAGGTTAGAGTTATAGTCCACATATTTTTGTTATCCGAGTTAAATTTTTCGGCTTTATATTGTATATATTTATCAAATCCTTTTAAACGATGTACTTATTTACTGATATTGTAATGATTTTTCTTGTTAGGTGAGTAACATTATATTTGTAGATTTGCCTGCTTCCACTGGCTTTACTTATGCCACAACAGAGTCTGGTGCTCAACGAAGCGACTCAATACTAGTTCACCAAGCTCTTCAATTTTTCAGGAAGGTATATTCACCCAAGTTTCTATTGCTTTCATTTCATGATATCACTTTTTTCTTTGTTTTCAAATTTTGTTGCAGTTATATCAATCGGTAAATAAAATATAATGAAATCTAAGTTGCGAATAAATCTTTGTAGTGGTTGGTTGATCATCCAAAATTTCAATCAAATGAAGTTTACATTGGTGGTGATTCATACTCTGGCATTCCTGTTCCGGTAATTGTTCAAGAAATTATACAAGGTACAAAACTCACGGCTCAATTATGCATTGCAGAACGATTATGTTGCAATCTTAATTAAGTTTAATTATTCACATATTAAATTGTTGGCAGGAAATGAAAAAGGTGTCAAACCATGGATAAATCTCCAGGTAAGCATCTTAAAGGATCATTCTCTCGTGTTAGGAATGTTCCTTGAACTAGCTCTATAAATTACAAATGTACACCGTATGTTTTTATAATTTGAAAAATGCAAATTAAGTATTGAAACCCTACAAAGCACTGATATAGACATGAAAACCGGACATGAACTGTTTGATCAACTTGATATCTTGATCAAACAGACTTGGATGATATGAAACAAAAAAGTTAACTATAATAGCTTCCAGATGGATTAAGTCATTATAGTACTGCTTGATTAATTATGAAATGCTGTTTTCTTAAGGGGTACCTGTTGGGAAATGCTGCAACAACTGGAAAGGAAAAAAACTATGTAATCCCTTTTGCTCATGGAATGGGACTCATATCCGATGAACTATACGACGTAATTGAAATATAATTTCTCAGTAGCTAATTGAATTATAATTCTTTCATATATATGTAGCTATTCTTATATAGAAAACCTATGAAGCACTGATAAAATATATGCTAACTAACTAATCTCTTAATATTTTGCAGTCACTGCAAAAAAATTGTAATGGAGACTATGTAAATGTAAATAACAGAAATGTTTTATGTTTAAGAGATATGAGTTCATTCAATGAGGTATATATATGCATCCATTTATTTTGTTTTAACTTTATCAAATTTCGTGAGAAGAATTTCTATTCACAAAAGTGAACTCCAATCTTCTATTTTTACAGGCTACATCAGGACTTAATCCATTTCATATTTTAGACCCGGACTGTATGTGGCTTGATGAAGCTGAAAAATTTCCAAGGAGATCTCTCATTAAGAAAAATCCCTCCATATTCCTCAATACAAATCTCAAATTGCCGCCCTTAAGCTGTCGAGTAATGCTTCTTTTCCGTATATTTACACAATGCAATGATAATCTTACTATATGTACCGTTTGCTGCATCATAGAATATAAGTATAAACATTTCTGTTAAATTGATGTCTGTATCCTTTCCACTTTTAGAGTTATCCAAATTTCCTTATGGGATTTTGGGCCAATGACGATAAAGTTCGCAAAGCACTGCACATACGTAAGGTATATAGTTTCATATATTCCAAAGTTATAATGTTCGTATGCTGTCTATCCATTCATTCTTAGAAACGTCGTTTTCTAATTACAAGTGTAAGAATTTCACACTTCTGCTTTTAGTAATTATTTCCCTCACATCCGTGCACTCTTGCACGAGGTATTTACTATTTAGCTATACAACTATATATGTAAGAGCTTGGTTGCATGTGTTGCAGGGAAGTGTTGCGAAATGGCATCGTTGTAGCTTTAATATACCTCATAAGAGGGATATCCCAAACAGCTATGATTATCATGTAAATCTCAGTAGGGAAGGCATCCGTTCACTAATTTACAGGTAAATAATCTTTCACTAAATTGCATAAGATAGCAGTAATGAGAACTAGTTTCATATTTTTTTATGGCAAATAGAGTTTATGTATTTCTAATGACAGTGGCGATCACGACATGGCAATGCCATTCTTAGGGACACAAGCATGGATAAGATCTTTAAAATATTCCATTGTTGATGATTGGAGACAGTGGCATACAAATGACCAAGTTGCAGGGTATTCACATACCATAAATTTAGTTACAGTAATTATATTATGTATAATATAATAATAATCATGTTGTATTTATGACCAAGATGAATTAATATTTGTTTTAATATTCTTCAAGTATAGATACACAAGGACTTACTCCAATGGAATGACATTTGCAACTGTGAAGGCAAGCATCATGTTCCTCAATAGAATGTAATTAAGTCCTATAGATATAGAATCATTACCAGTTTATTTAATCTATCAATGAATGATTGATCAAATTTTCAGGGTGGAGGACACACAGCTCCGGAGTACCGGCCTAAGGAATGTTTTGACATGTTTAGTAGGTGGTTATCTAAGAGGGCTTTGTAGGAACAAACAAAAATAAACTCTTCTATGTTGCAAATGCATATGTATCACTTGACTTGACACATTCTATAGCAACATTGCCAGGTCGGTTTCTGTGAGTTTCAAATGTAAGGATGGACATTGAATTAATCAATGGGATACACCAATACATAGGCGATGGAGCTCTGGCTGCCACTGGGGTGCCCTTTTTTTCCTTCAGTTTTTAATATGTTAAATATTTAATTATTTTTTTTTTTTATAAGCTAAAAGTATATTAAAATTTCTGCTAAAAAAAAGTAGATTAAAATGAAAGGGAAAATGATAAAGTATGGGGAATATAAACTAAAGAATATAAAAATAACAAGAAAAGACTTCATGTGTGTAACTCAAAATCATGTTAGAATCATTTTTTTAAAAGAAAGTTTAAATACAAGGCTGTTTTCTTAGTGTTCCTCCTAGTAAGGAAACACATGACCGACATGTTTCCCACAAAAATAAGACAAGAGGTTAGAACCACACAAGTAAGCAGAACGACGAATGATTGAATGTCTCAAGAGGAATAAGTGAGAGTAGAGGAAATTGGGTAAAATCAAAGGGTGGTGACCGGTTGAAGTCCAAGTGCTTCAAGTGTGACAAGACCAGTCACTTCAAGAAGCATTGTCCCAAGTGGGGGAAATGATGACTCTCCGCAATCTGCAGTCGTCTTAAAGGTTAAGGAGGATGCAAGTGCACTAGTGGTGTCATGTTGGGAGAAAGAATAAGGTGGAGTATCGCACCTTAGAAACGAAGACACATGAAAATTGTCCCTCATGTAGGAGGGTGGTCTTTTAGAGAGACGTTAACACTTAACATCATTTTGTAAAGGCAGTGATAAGAATGCTTAAGATTAACTTTAAAAGGTGATGGTAAGAATACTCGGTTAGATCTTGAAGAGAGCAGATTGTTGAGTTTCACATGTTATAAGGTGTTGAAAGGCATAGTGGATGCACAAGTTTGGAAGTTGAGGTAAATGAAACTCAACGTGAGGTATAGTCTTCCTAGGAAATAGAAAATCCAAAGTGGCTCTTAGTTATCTGGTATAGTCTTCCACTAGTGGAACTAGGAAAAATTCATTCAAAAATATGAAGCGTACACATGAGTTAACTTAAAACAAGAGTCAAAAGCCATAACCGAAAATATTTGAAGGATAAAAATATGATGAAATGTTTTAGAGAGACTAAAAACAAATCAAGAATTTGAGAGGAGTAGTTGAGGACCCACATGTCCGTTTGGTTCGAGAGTTTTGGAGGGGAGGGGAGGGGAGATTTTTAATTTGAAGTGTTTGGTTCAATTTTTAGAAGGGAAGGGGAGGGGAGAGGAGGGGAGCAAATTTTATTGTACTGCCAAAATTATCCTTAAATTAATTTCAACATTTGTTATTATCCTTATTTATTAATTTTGTTAAGTCTTAACCTAATTTTTTCCCTCCACTAATCCCTTGTTAGGTTTGCAACAACTCTATCCTAAAATTTTGGCTGTAAATTTGCATCATATGTGTTTTTCATTTCTCTCTCTAATAACCGTGAATGTAAAAATTTAATAGATATCTTAATTTTTATCCTTATTATTTATTAATTTTATTAGGTCTGCAGCAATTTAACCTATTGTTTCTGTAGATATTTATTGTTTTTGACAAGTTGTTATACACTTATTTAATACGTTTACAAATAGAATACCCTAATTTCCATGCAAATTCGGCTACCCTAAATAATTTGTTAGTAACCATGAACTGCATTAATTTTTTATGTTTCACTATAAAAGTAATAAATAAAATTGACTTGTGCAACAATATAATTTTGTATTCTTTTTATCTTTTTTCTTTATAATTTTTTTATTATCATTTGATTGTAATATTGTATCTCTAATAATCTAATTTGCGTTTATTGATCGACCCATGATCTTA
>Ga0099826_10002686_pt1 | contig 11616 bp, 6 predicted proteins | sample Mtrugardesep15_FD_76830 | JGI IMG/M metagenome (GOLD analysis project Ga0099826, IMG submission 76830) | Root nodule microbial communities of legume samples collected from California, USA - M. trunc garden sep15 | ecosystem: Host-associated > Plants > Roots > Nodule | place: USA: California...
AATAAGTTTCTTGAAACTCTTGTTTAAAAGTTAAAAAAATAAACTTTTTCTTTTTTTCAAAAAAAAAAAAAACTTTTTCTTAGAAATTATGGATTCAAAACCTTGAAGTTCAAAATGAACTTTTTCTACGTAAGATTTATAAATTATTTTCTGTTTTGAATCCTTAACAAATGGCTATGACACTTGTTAATATAACCCAAAACATTATTATGTGAAGGTCTCATGCTGGTGGTTCTTTAGTATTGAGTTTTTTTAAGGGAGTTCTCAGAATCGATGTTGCTCCAACATGTACTACAAAAATTATTCTTATGGAAATGAAATAAGAGTGTTTCTTTAGGGTTTGTTTGATTCAACCAAGTGAAAAAAAAATGAGAAATTTTAATTGAGGGAAGGGAAAAAGGGGGGGATGTGGTAGATGAATTTGAATTATGTATATGTTTTGTTCATAAGGAAAGTGGATGAACTTCATAACTGACTAATTTACATTTTTATTCTTATAATTTTACAACAATTATTAATGTGGAAGCATCAAGATTTATTTCTGGAAATACATCATAGAAGACTATTGTTAGAGAAAAAGGACTTCACCGAGTATATTCTTCTTATGATGGATGAGAAGAAGAATAGAGATTTTTTTATTTATACAAATAGAAAACTTAACTAACTACCCTATATGAAATGGAATATAACAGAATAATAGGCAACTAATTGCCCTTAATTTTAAAACGATCATTGAGAAAGGATTTTCCAGCCTTTTCTTCGCAATGATCATTGCTAGACAAAGCGATATCATCAACATAAATTGAAGGAGCAGTAAAATGAGAACCATTTTGTTTTGTAAGTAGTGAATAATCAGCTTTGGAATGTTTGTATCCAAGATAAATAAATAAATCAGACAACTTGGAATACCAACCAATGTCAGCTAGCTTTTTTAAGACCATAACTGGACTTTTGAAGCTTGCAAACTTTGTTTTGAATTTTAAAACCTTGTAGAATTCCTCGAGGAGGTCTACATGTAAGATTGCATTATTCACATCTAATTGTTCTAAGTACCAGTTTTTAATAGAAGCAAGAGCAAGGAGAGATGTTACAATGGTGGGCTTGTCCACATGAAAGAAAGTGTCAAAATAGTCTACCCCTTGAAGTTCGGTATAACCTTTTACAACTAAACGAGCTTTGTATTTTTCATTAGAGCCATCCGCATTATATTTTATTTTGTACATCCAATTACATCTAAATAATAGAGGGATTAAATTTTTTCTTTTTTTAAAAGGTGAATAAGTGGGTGTTTGAAGTTCGAACATCAACCCCAACATATATCATGTAATCTCTTTACCAACTGAATTAAACTCACGAATACTATCCATTAAGTGTTATACTAGCAAGTAAATCCACTATGGTCTAAGTATTAATTGAAATAAGAGCATCCAATTTTTGTTTCATTGCAGTATTGTCACTCATTAATTTAAAAAATACAAGACAATTTTTTTATTACTAATAAATATTAAAAAAACACAGAACATATAGTTATCATTGATTCATACATAAAAAGTACGTCACAAACATCTGTCAATGATTAATGTAAAAATAAAAATAAAAAATCACAATTTTTCTTGAATAAATACAAAAGAAGAAAGAGACATATATTTTGATAACACTTATTTTATTCTTTTTGAAAGATAACACTTATTTTTTTGACAAAATTTTAATAACATAACCTTTAATTAATTAAAATATATTTATGTATTCAATATTTTGATAACACTTAACATAACAATATTTTTCATTAAAAAAAATAACAATGATATTCATGACAAGCTCAAATATTTGCCTAGTTATTTATAACAATATATATCTTTTAAAAAAATCTATAACAATATACATATAGGATAAGGGAATTTGACTGAATTTTTTATTCTTCTAATTATACCTTTAAACAAATTTGCTTAAAAAAATATTATATAATTGGCAGATAAAATATTATATTATATTATATTTGTTACACCCTCGGTCACTTTTCGGTCACTATTATAAGCAAAAATTCACATTTTAGGTTCATCTAATAAATGATCTACGTGGTCTATTAAATATACCACATACATCATATATTGAATGAACCTAAATAGTTGATTTTTGCTTATAATAGTGACCGGATGAGTGTATATTATTTGTGTCATTGAAAAAATATAAGCATGATTTGTTACACTTTGAAAATCCCAAACAATAAACACAATTAATAATTTATCTATATTAACGCAATAAAAAAACAAATAGACATACTCGTATCAACGTTATTTTCTTTGTATTGACCGTTCAATTCTTAAAAAAAAGACTTTATTAATCTAAAGTCCGACCAAGTGAATCATTAACAAATAAAAGTTGTTTATCTAAAAATGAAACTCAAATTCTTTAAAATAAATTCCGGACACTCCTACTTATTCACCTTTCACCTTACAATGAAAAAAAAAATCTGTCTTTTGATCGAGTCCATTAATAATTTGATTATGTTCATAGGAAAACTAGTAGTAAGATGATAAAGGGGAAGAAAGAAAGTGGTTTGAAAGGATTGTCCAAAATAGATGAAAACGACATCGATAATAACAAGGCCACATGTGAGTCACACAAAGAAAGTTAGTATACAACAGAATATGAAGAAATGAAAACCGAACCACAATTCTACATACATAACCAGAAATAAATCACAAACTATGATGATTGGTTATGAAAAATACAAATTAAATCCCTCAAATTTACCTTCTTTTTCACACAACAAAACACTCAAAACACATTGGTCACTCCGAACATAAGTGAGTGACAAGTTACAACCTCAAACCAAAGCCTCACAAACATCATTTCTTGTCACAATTGTTGTTGTTCTGTTCCAATGGAGAGTTTTGCACTTCACTCACTCTCCACAACTTCTTCACCAACCTTCTTCCTCCATCATCGTTCTTCACGACCCATCTTCAGATCTCAATTCTCTCTTCCACAAAACCCATCTTCACGTTCAATCCCATCACTCAAATCATCACAATCCTTCTCTTTTCCCTCTAAAGTTTCAACCTTTAACCTTTTCTCAAAACCCCATTTCCCAATTCATGCCAATTCAACTCCACCACCTTCACAATCATCACCACCTTCAAAACCCAATATTCTTCAAGGTGCAAAGCCAATTCCTTTTGTCATTTCAATCTTAATTGGTCTCATTGTAAGGTTCTTTGTTCCTAAACCAGTTGAAGTTACACCTCAAGCATGGCAATTGCTTTCAATTTTCCTTTCAACTATAGCCGGGCTTGTTCTAAGCCCGTTGCCGGTTGGAGCTTGGGCTTTTCTAGGCCTGACAACATCTGTTGTGACAAAAACTCTAACTTTTACAGCTGCATTTAGTGCTTTTACTAATGAAGTTATTTGGTTGATTGTCATATCGTTTTTCTTCGCTCGCGGCTTTGTGAAGACGGGTTTAGGGGATAGGATTGCTACTTATTTTGTGAAATGGATGGGGAAGAGTACTTTAGGACTTTCTTATGGTTTGACATTTAGTGAGGTTCTTATTGCACCTGCTATGCCTAGTACTACTGCTAGAGCTGGTGGTGTTTTCTTGCCTATTATTAAGTCACTTTCGCTCTCCGCTGGGAGTGAGCCTAATAGTCCTACTTCTAAGAGGTTGGGAGCTTTTCTTATTCAGAACCAATTTCAGGTTTGGTTTTACCTCTCTTTTACTTTACTTTAGGTTAAGAGCTTAGTTTTGATTTTGATATAATGTTAGTTTACAAGGTTCTACACGGTCAACAAATAACAATCGGTTATATGATTGACTTTAGAAGTAGTTATTATCGAAATCAGGTGTTTTTTAATGATCTGGCGACTGTGAATATAATGTGAGTTTAAAATGTTCTACACCGTCAAGAAATTACAATCGGTTATATGATTGCCTTTAGAACTAGTTAGGATTGAAATCAAATGTTTTTAATGATCTGACACCTCTATATTATTAGATGAAATTGTGTTCACCTTTCTAACATATATGTTAGATTACACATACACGGTATTTTGAATAAAAGGCACACCTCGCCTCTCAATTAAACATGATGGGAAGTGTGTCATTTAAGTACAACTCAGAGAAAGTGTGATTTTCCCTAATTTTTGTGAGTTAAAAGGAATGATTTGGCATGCTGTGATTATTACAAGCATGATCATTTCCTCTTTCTTTTTTCATGAACAATTCAATTATAAAATTTGGAAGCAAATAACATATAAATAGAGGTAACTTAAGGAATTAATATAAGAACGTTTGATTTGAATGCAAAAAACTTGTGTTATGTTAACTTTGATCTATGTTGCTGAATAAGTATATTGGTTTATTTATTTTTATGGAGAGTTCTATGACAAAATTTTCAGATGATTTAGTGTATGCATTGAAGTGAAAAAAAATCATCTTACTGTTGAATATTTAACCAAATAATCACATAGGATAGATTTCATGACATTTGTTTTTTCAAATTTTGCTTTCTTGTGAAACAATTCAGATGATATTGTCACTTTGGTGTATGCTTTTGCCTTGTGAAATTGTATTTCATCATTGGTTCTGTTTTGATCCATGTATCCCACTCCACTTATTGGGATAAGGCTTGGTGGTGGTTGTTGTTGTATTGGTTGTGTTTAGATTTTACGAGACACGATGGCTTTCTGTATTGCTTTTAATAATTATGTATTCTCATTTCTCGGCAATGATCATCCTATACTATAATTTCAATGAACTCTCCTTCCACTTGCTGTGTTTCTTGCTTGCAAATCGCTATCATATGTCAATGAAATAACTTTTGTGTTGCCTCTGTGACATGTAACAGTCTGCCGGTAACTCCAGTGCTCTTTTCCTAACAGCTGCTGCTCAAAATCTGCTCTGTGTTAAATTAGCACAGGAGCTTGGGGTGGTAATTTCAAACCCTTGGGTTACGTGGTTTAAGGCAGCTAGTTTACCTGCATTTGTTTGTCTTCTTGCTACACCGTTGATCTTATACACGATCTATCCTCCTGAAATTAAAGACACGCCAGAGGCACCTGCCCTGGCTGGAAAGAAACTGGAAACAATGGGCCCTGTCACTCAAAATGAATGGGTTATGGTTGCTACAATGCTTCTTGCAGTCTCTTTGTGGATCTTTGGGTATGTCATATGCTTTCTACTGCATTAGTCTATTGTTATTTTTGATTGAGTAAATGGTCTCATGGTGATGCTAAAAATATTGAACTTTGAAGGAAAGAGTGTTTCTTCAAGTAATACTTTCTAGTTTTTATCATTGTTTTTCTCATATGCATATTAACTTTGGATATAGGAAATAATTGCTCTTTCATTGAACATGTGTTCTAACAAAATATTATGGTGTAATTTAATCCATGTAGCCAACCCCACTCAGGGCCTGTTTGGATTGACTTATTTGAGTTTATTTACTGACATAAGCACTTGTGTTTGGGAGAGCTTATGGAAACATCTTATGACATGTCCATAGGGAGTTTTCAGCTTATTTCCATATGCTGACTCACTGGGATAGCTTATGAAAACAACTTATTGGCTATTACTTGTATGAAAATAATCTGACTTTATTTTAAATTTTTGTTATAGAAATAGCTTATATATTAACACCTATTCCCTCTGTCTCTAACTATAAGCTCCCTTTGAAGAATTTTTGTCTCTAAATTTAGCCCCCTATGCAATTTACTAGTTGCAATTTTTTTCTTCATACATGGCCCTTATTAATACTACTAATATATCTTGGAATACGGAAGTTAGACATATTAATATACAAGGATATTATAAAAAGATCTACATACAAAAAGAACACATTGAATTCACTAACCACTTTTCTTAATATACGTGGAAAAAAGTAAGAGGTGCTTATAAAAAGAGATGGTGGGAGTATATGATAAGCACTTATATTATCAGTGCTTAATTAAGCTGTTTATCCAAGTGGGAAAAGGCATCGACTGTTGTTGTGTATTATAAGTTATGATCATGATGTGATATCCTCGTATCATTTGCAAATGGTTATAGTTCATTTTATTTGATGTCTTCCCAAATTATACCTATGCAAGCCATTCAATACTATCATTCATATTTCTTTGGTCTTGCAGAGAGACTCTTGGCATAGCAAGTGCTGTAGCTGCAATGCTTGGTTTGTCAATACTCCTCGTATTAGGAGTCCTTGACTGGGATGACTGCTTGAATGAAAAATCAGCGTGGGATACCTTGGCTTGGTTTGCCATTCTAGTGGGTATGGCAAGTCAGTTGACAAACCTCGGGATTGTGAGCTGGATGTCTGATTGTGTGGCCAACAGCCTTCGATCATTCTCCTTGAGCTGGCCGGCTTCATTGGCTGTTCTTCAGGCTGCTTATTTCTTCATCCACTACCTTTTTGCAAGCCAGACTGGGCATGTAGGGGCTTTATACTCTGCGTTTCTTGCCATGCATAGGGCAGCTGGTGTTCCTGGTACTCTCGCAGCGCTTGCTTTAGGTTATAATACCAATCTTTTCGGTGCAATTACACATTATAGCAGTGGTCAAGCTGCTGTATACTATGGAGGTTTGTCACTATCTATAACACGTCCGCCATATGATTTCTGTTTTTCTTTCCTGCGAATTAACTATCTAGCTCACATTTTTTTCAGTAACTTTGTTTCAATTCCCTACACTTACGTAAATGTACTATTTATCCTTCCCTACGATTCATTTCTGTTTGTTTAATGGTATAACTGGCAGAAAGAAAATTATTTGTGATTTCAAAAACCATCCAAAATAAATGTTTTTATTCTTATAAAGGTGATTTCTAGCTGCAATTAGTGACCAAAAGGCTGTATTTGTTAAGGCAATATGTGTCACCCTTTATACTTTGTGAATTTGACTTAAAGATATGTTGAAGTATGATAGCTGATGTGATTTCAATTCTTGTTTTTGAACAGCTGGCTATGTAGACCTTCCCGATATATTCAAAACGGGTTTTATTATGGCATTTATTAATGCTGTCATCTGGGGAGGTGTTGGCTCTGTCTGGTGGAAATTTTTGGGCTTGTATTAATTACTTTGCATTTCCTTGTAAGTAAATAGCAGTTCTCTATGCTTCTTTATTCCTGGCCAAAAGATAAGGTCCTTCATTTGAGGACAGTTGAGTTCATCATTTTAACATGAAGCTTTTTCTGCTTTTGGCTCACTTATTTGTTAGTTTAAATAATGTTAGTTACCCGTGCCTTACTTAATAAACATTCACTGATATACTTACAATGATTTGAATGTGGGAACATCATGGCAAGTTCTAGAATAATTTATACCTAGTTTCACCATGTGCTGGGAGTTTCTTCCCCTTGTGCAGAATTCATACGCAGTTCTTGTGTTAGCACATTTGTCTCTGATAGGTCATTTTGAATTGAGATATTTCACATACATCATTTTCTATTTTTTTTGGTTACAAAACTCATACATCATTTTCTATTTTTGATGCATGACATTTCCCTTCGCATTTACACTTTTTTTTTTCTTTTTCTATTCTTAAGTTTCCTCTCGTTGTAGAGACATGAATTTGCTTCACTTGATTAATTGTAAATAATCTTTCAAAGGTTTTCTCAAAATCTCTAGTCACTTGAGCTAAGCAGTGTTAACTTGTGATAAAGTAGAAGCACATTAAGCAGATTAAAGCGGATAAAAATGGAACCATCTTTCAAACATTTTGAAGCATTCCCTGTTATTGTACTATGGAAGAATGCCTTGCTCCCTGTTTAAACAACAAACATAAATGTGGCCAGCATTTTAGTTTCATGTCCCCACTTTGATCTTGTTGATGGTAATAACATGAGATTTTAGTTTATTACCTTCACTGTTACGTAAGTTTAACGATAGCCTAGGTTGGACCGTTAAGATCTGATACCTGCATCACACATTTGATAGTAAGTTTCCTAGTAGTATATAATATAGCAATGGAAGCAAAACAAAACGCCTTTTAAAAAAGTTCATTACTTGCGTGCTAGGTGTGTTGTGTTGTCTACGAATTAAGATCGGCAATGGTCCCAAATTCTGCCAATGAATCAGAAATGTTAGATGAAAAGGACAACTTAATTATATTTTGATCTCTTGTTTGAATCCAATTTATACATTTGAAATATGAGTTTTTTTGTTTTCTTTCTGGAAGTTCATCCAATATGCTTGATTCTTTGACTAGATTGATTGTGTGAATTTGTGATCGATTGTAAACTGCACTCTCTCTCTCTCTCTCTCTCTCTCTCTCTCTCTAAGAATTAAAAACATGCCAAATCACCCTGCAACTTGACCATCAACAAATCAAGGACGTCATGGATCTTCGAGTTTCGACAGTCCAGGAGAAGAGGTATACATCAATATACCATCCTTCACAACTCATTGGTTTCCTATGAAAAAGTATATATAGAATGAAAGCATATATAAACAGTTTCTTAATCCAAAATCAATCAAGACCAAATTTTGAACATCCCTACAGTTTTTTTTTTCATTTGAAAACACCCCTACAACTAAGTAGGGACATGTGCACTTCAAATGACAAATGCAGAAGTAAGTGGTTCGTACAAAGTCGATGAACCCAAAAAATCAAACCAAACTGAAAATTACACAATTTTTTTGTTTGAATTAAAAACCAAACAGAACAAAAGAAAACTGAACTGGATTAGTTTGGTTTTCGATTTTCAATTCTAAAATCCAATAAACCAATTAACCAAACCAATAGATTAAATTCTGTTATTTCAACTTAAAATTTCATAAAATAACTACTAACAAATAAGCTAAAAATATTTACTTATCTTTATGTATGCTCGATTAGATTTTTATATAATGTTTAGTTGTTTACTATAACTTTTTTTTTTTAAAGAATTTACTATAACTTCATACATGTTACTTTAAGTATTTAAAAAAATGCAAGTAATTTTACCCCCCTAAAAAAATACAAGTAATTTTAAATAAACAAAACCTTAGTAAGTTCAGTGTAGCAAGGCCAACACATTGAAAGAGCCTAATTTTGATATTTGACTGATTATAAATGGATCCCTGTAGTTACCTTGTTTTAGCAAGTTTTAGGTCTTACTGTTGGAAAACTTCTGCGGCTGTCTGTTATTTTCCTTTTTGTAGCAATCTAGATCCTATAACATAGGCAACAGTTTAACTTTCACTTACATATATATTGTACTTTCATAGTCATGACTCAATTAAGCAACACTAGAAATTCACCAAATTTTTTCTATAATTTTTGTTACATGATAACCAAATCAGTTTTAAATGATTTCAACTTATATTTTAAGATCTCCACCTTCGTCCACTGTAATTAAATTATAGTGGACGAAGATGAATATCATGTTACCGTAATTGTGATACCGGTGGATCGTTCAGATTCATCGGATCCAATTCATGCTGTAATGGAATTGATGGAAAGAGTATGTGAATTAACTTGAATTGCCAGATCTGAATCCGTCAGATCAATCTCCTAGAAGATCTCAGCGACAAGCTTCGTCGGCTCGTTGATCATAGACGGTGGCCATCTGTGTAGGAAACATACATTAAGGTAACATTTTGTTGATTTATTAAGAATTATCTAATGATTATATAGTTCTATTTATATAAGTAACTGATTCTGTATTCTGTTATTTTCATCAGGAAACTTTGAAACTATGTTGGTGATGTGTTTTTGACTGGCGTTCTCAACTGGTTTGCCATCCTGGAGAGAGATGTATGCAGCCGGTTGCACTTGCGTCGGGGTTTTGATAAAGTGGCGCATGTATTGCCGGTTTTTGTGTTGATGGACCGACTTTGTTTTTCTCATAATTTGAAGTAACACATTTTGTTATATGGTATATGACAAAATTTGTATTTGATGAGTCCTAAATTAGAGTACCTTAGAATTAGTCATCATAAATATTCAAATACATATTCACTTGAAAATGATGGTTCAACCGTCACTATTTTTAACTAAGTGTAAGGAAATAAGTGAAAGACTCTTTGACTGCAAATTTTGTCATCTGCCATATAACAAAATGGGTTATTTGAAATCATGAGAAAATCAAAGACAGTCCATCAACACAAAAACAGTTGGCAATGCATGTGGCACTTCATCAAAACCCCGAGGCAGGCGCAATGGATGTATACCTAAACCTTTGTTTTGACTTGTTGAAAGTAAGTTTCTCTTCGATTATTTGCTTGTATTCATGTTAAATCATATGTTTAAATTGTTTTGTAAGGATATGGCATTCAATTTGTCTATTTTATCGGCTGCAGGTTTTGGTGGTGGAGATGAAGCTCGCGTCAAACTCAATGCCAATCCACACTTCGTATAGATCGTGTATTATCATTGTTGTTTTTTATGTCTATAGTCTATAAAAAAAAAAAATTTTTAGAGAAGTCTAGCCTATACAAGATTGTATTCACCAAATGCTTATCTATAATAACACTCTTGTATAAAGATGATTGCATGCGTCATTTTTAATCGAAATATTTCACATGGTCATTTGCTATTATTGATGAGTGACATTCTACTCTTGTATGACATTCTCCTCAATGAAAATTTCACATAGACTTTTCTTCTCTTGATCAATTGCAAATAATATCTTACAATGGTTTACTCAAAATCTCTAGTCAATTGAGCTAAGTAGCGTTAACGTGTGATTACAAAGTCCATAAACAATGGAAATAGCATTACAATTTAAAAAAAGTGCTTGCAATGAACTGATAGATATATAAATAAATTAGGCCAACGATCTTAAAATGACAACAACTAGGAAATTTGGGGAAAACAGTAAGCAAGCATATTAAAGAGGATAAAAATGGATCCATCTTTCAAACATTTCAAAGCATTCCCTGTTGTTGTACTCCGTTGGAGAATGCCCTGCTCCCTGTTTAATCAACAGACATAAATTTGGCCAGCATTTAGTTTCATGTCTTCCCTTTGATTTCGTCAGTGTTCTTACAAGGTATTAGTTTATTACCTTTACCGTTGCATAAGTCAAACGATATCCTACGTTGGAATATTGGACTTGATACCTGCCAGCGTGCTAGGTGTGTCAATGCGAATTAAGAATGCTAGTGATCAGAATTTTGGATGAAAAGGGACAACTTATATTTCGATCTCTTGTTTGAATTAAATTTATGCTGTTGAAATGTAAGTTGTTCGGATTTCATCTAACATCATCGATTATTTGACTAAGTGACTGAATTTGTGACCGAAGGTAAACTACAATGTCTCTCTAACATGTCAACTCACCCTGCAACTTGACCATCAACAAACCAAGGACGCCATGGATCTTCGACAGTCTGAAGAAGGGTACTTGTCCATGTTTCTGTAGATACATGCGAGACGATGAGATCATGATCACCGCTACATAATAGATGAAAAGAAAAATGAGTTCATTTGACTAAAATGAGTGAAGGAAACTTAATAACATTGATACGACATACTTGTCAAAAAACAAAACATTGATTAGACATATTTAACCCCCTTAACATGTAATAAATATACTAAAGAAACATGATTACTTATATAGCAAGACTTTTAAGTTTGTTTGAGTAAGATTCTTCTGGTAGTCAATGGCATCAGAAATATCTTTGTTGTAGATGTCCTG
>Ga0099826_10002687_pt1 | contig 11612 bp, 8 predicted proteins | sample Mtrugardesep15_FD_76830 | JGI IMG/M metagenome (GOLD analysis project Ga0099826, IMG submission 76830) | Root nodule microbial communities of legume samples collected from California, USA - M. trunc garden sep15 | ecosystem: Host-associated > Plants > Roots > Nodule | place: USA: California...
CTGCAATCAGGAATCCCTCAACCACACAACCATAATCTGCAACATGGTCTATATTGATAGCACATATTGCTACAATATGTTAGGATATAGAATAGTAGAATACAATATAATCTATCCGGCAAGTCCAGATCATACATGTAGTCTTTAGACATTATATTCACACGAATCATCACTTCATAAGCCACACAAAACAAATTATTGTAAATAGATAGATAGCTTTCTCTCACCCCTGTTACATGCATAACATGCCTAGAGATCTAGTTTCTGTGATGACTATACTTAAAAATCTTACCTAATTTTGTTTACACACACTCAGTCATCTCTGTGTGAAAAGTGTGAAAAAGCCACAAGTCATATAAATAAGAGTATAAAGCCCAAAAAATAATATAATCATTATGAATAGAAAATATATATCACTTGCAGCAGCACAAGGTATTCAGAAGCTGTATCAAATAGAGGAGAGTAAAACAATTTCAAGCTCATCTCTCGCGTATGATGTTTCGAAACACCAATTGTACATATACGCAGATTATCTAACAAATCCTCAAAACTGAACCAGGGGAGGAATTTACACCAAAGAACAACTGACATTTACTAGAACTTCATTTCGATATGTTCACCATAGACTCAGAATCATTGCTAGTTGCAGTTGATGCAATGGATTCATCTCCCGTACAAGCTGCAAGTCCAGTAACCGATAAACTAGAGGCCCTAATATGATGCATCTGCCCGTAACCAAGAGTCAACAATTCCATGAACTGCAATAAATTGTACACAGATTTGTTACTTTCCATTTATGCAATGACTTTTGTACTTGTTACATAACACTCAAAGATAATAACTTATGTTTCATGCAAATTATTTTTTGGTTTCATTCAGTTCAGTTTTCTTTCTTGAACGAAACCATGAACAGCCCTATGCGGCATAAACTGCTGGAGGAAAATATACTTCGTTACTCATACTAAAGATGTAATCAAACCTTTCCATCTTTATTTTTATTATTCTAACGGTTATTTAAAAGGAGATATAGAAGAGACACCATGATCATAATGGAAGCAGAGGGAAGAGTTTACCTGAAAACCACCCACAACTAAGACGTTACGGTGTCGAGGATGGAATATGACAGACTGAAAAATCTTTCCGTTTGATGGATACTTGTAAAAGCATTGTCCGTCCATAGAAAGCGACCAGACACGTACACAATCTTCACTGACAGAGGCGATTGTTTGCCCAGTGACATCCCAACATAAGGAACAAATATGTTTGACGTGACCCTGATAGATAATGAGATTCAGACTCATGCTGTAGTGGTACTATATCGTGATACACAACTCACATTTTAATCAATTATATATGATATGTCATATGTGAACCTCACCTGAAGACTGTTCTTAAAAACCAAAGACGGATATTCAAGTATGGTGATAACATTTTGATTAGCGACTGCCAAAAGCTTCCCTGATCCAGGCTGAAATCTCACTAGGCTTCCTGCCTGAAATTCATTTTTACATAAGTCATTGTACTCATGTGACCTGTGAGTAGTTGTTATTCAGTTTTGAATACTAAAAGACGAGTGTAAGACTCACCATAAAGTTCTTCATCATGACACGCTGATTGAGGTCCCATACTTTAACTACATCACAGGTATCGGACGAGCAAACAATTCCTCCTAATGGGTGGAAGTCCAATGATCTTACTGTCCCAGTATGTCCAACAACATTGCACAACACTCTCTCGGGCTATACATATACATATATATCATGAAACATCAAAACATAATGAACCAATCATTAAGTTACAAAGGAAGGACTAATGCAGAAGAGTGAGTAGAAGAAAGAGACTCACTTTTTTTGCATCCCATAAATTTACTGTTTTATCAGCAGAAGATGTTGCAAATATAGTGGATCCTGGTTGAAATCTAACATCTAAGATGGTAGATGAATGTGACTCTGAGGTAGTAACAGAACTAGAAGTATCCATGTAGCAAATGAAAGGCTGTATAAACCACAATATAAAGATAAATACGTTATGCAGACAGTAAAAAGATGGAATTGGAATATTTCTCGCATTGATTATTCACCTTCCCGCTGTTCCCACCACTTGCTACAATCTTTCCATCTGATGAAAAATCGCAGGACGAAAGTGTCTGACTGCTTTGAAAACCTTGTGTAAGAAATAAAAATAAAGATTGAATCAACTAAATTTCCTTAATTGTCATCTCAAATTCACTAGATACTGACAAGAACTTTGTGAAGTATATGAAATGACAGAATTGGGATGCCAGAGATGTATAGAATAGAAATTTACTTGCAATGAGCTGAATAGGATATCCATTCCGAGTTATTTGAGGGATAGAGTTCATTACAGCTGCAACGTTTGTGGCCTGAAAATTTAGTAATGTATGAATTGGTTGCAATATGAAACCAAGAACCATGAATTAACATTAATTGAACAATTTATTTTAGGAATCTTATAAAACCTGAGTCTGACTGTAGGATCCTAGAGTCCGTTGCCTTATGTTCCAAACGTCAAACAAGTATCCACGTGGGTGTTGATCGAATTCTGAGAATGCAGTAAAAAATAAATAAAATAATCAGTCACTGAAATGAATCAAAAAGAAAAGATAAAGAAAACATAATAAGATAAACGAATATGTATCCATAGTTATCACCCCTTCACAGAATAGTCATAAATCACACAAGCTGAATTATCCATATGAATAGTAGCTTTAGTTCTTAATTTGCCTTCAGCAACCGCAGTTGCGACTGCAACATAAAGGTCTACAACTACATTTGTTTGCATTTTGTTGCAATATCAAGATTCGCAGAAAATGCAAAAGAAGACATATATACATACATACCAGGGGGAATTAATCCAGTAATGTGAGCTTCGTTTGTGAAAAGCTCAGCACATCTTAACAATCCTCTCTTCTTGAAGTAATCATGAATAAAGATATCAAAACTACACAGAACAAACAATAAATTATATGGAGAAGAAGCATTTAAGAAAGCAAATAAAAGAAAGCTGCGCAAGAAAATAGAAAGAACATGCATGCATGCATGCAGCATTGTCCTCTACTCACAGTTCTTGAGTTTTTTTGGGGTCCATGATAAAGGAAATTGCACTTAATTAGATGAAGAAGAAGATTAATGGAGGTTGAAAGTGAAGAAATTGGTTATATTTTTGAAAGAGAATGAATCAGAAAAATGAAAGATAGTGAACTAAGCTAGAATTTATAGTGGCTGGCGGTAACTGCTTTTGTTTTTCCCTCTTTCTGATTTAATTTTCTGTTAGTTGGTTTATTTATTAAATTTTGCTTAATGGGGTCAGATCCATTTTTTCTTCATTATTCTTGGGCTTAGCCCTGACATGAACATTAGTCAGGAGAGGATCTTAACCCTATTTAGACCCACAAAATGTGACATTGTATCCAAGTGTAAATGTTGTATTTTTTATGTTGTTATATTTCAAATGTTGAAGATCAGTTCGATGCGCACAATAGAGAAAGATGATATGATAAAACAATTATATCATACTTTAATTCGTTTTTTGGTGCATCAATAGAAAAAGATAAATTAAACTTACTATTAATCTTATCATGCTAGCTATACTCTTTCACGTGTAATTTTTCCTTCCGTTTGTTCCCTCAACCCTCTTCTTCAATCTTCATCTCTGCGACCGGTTGTTTCTACCTTCGGATTTGTTCATTTGATTTGTTGCTTCTGCCTTTGGATTTGTCATCAATGTTTGAACCTAGTGACATTCTTTTTAACCTAATGGAACATAATGTCACCGCCTTCTCTAAACCATATATATATCACTTGATTGATATGTGTATTATATTTATTTTATCACATCTTTCAATGGTTTTCTTAGGAAATATGGTTGATACATGTTCTGATTTTTTTTCTTCATGTTCATATACATGTTTTATATATGAACATATCTTAATAAGATGCGGAAATATAATACATATCTGTATATTTAAAAAAATATTAGCTGACAAAATGCTTAATTTGTGTGGGAGTGTGTGCCCTTTAGCATCACTAAACAAAAACAAGATTGGAATAATGAAAAACTAAAGCAATCTGAAGGAGAAACAAGTGCGTGGTTTTGCTGTAACAAAAAAAAAGTGCATGGTTTGCTGCAATGAGCATTTTGATAAATTAATTTTATTCATACATATTTGCATGTAGCCATGTACATAACTTCTGACAATTTCAAAACAATCATTTGATTGGTTAAATAGCACACAAACATGAGCAAAATGTGGAAATCGGTTAAACTACAATTTGAAAAGATCTAATTTTTATACAGGCATCTGAGGTTTTAAATGCAATGGAGTTAGGAACTGGAAGACAGTCCCCTAGCTTTGCTTCAGTTTTATCTTTTTTTCTTTTTTTATCTTGGCTTGTTTTTACACACTTCAAACATCATATGGCATCATGTTGCCACATAACAGCAATTTATGCGAGTTTTCTACAGTTGGAAATCCCGCTGTCGCACAATAATCTGCACCATGGTGTATACCATCTGGCAAATACATTCGATTCACAAGAATCATCATTTTTTTGTTTATAAAAAAGTTATTGTAAACAAAACAGTAGGCTTTCTCTTGCCCTTTACCTGTGTAACACTCATATACATAGAAATCTTACCTATTTTTGTTTTTACACGCACTCATATGAATGGAGTTTTATTCCGAAAAAATATAATAAAATCGTTATAAAATTGAAAAGGAAGATCTTATAAAATTTGCAATAACGCAAGGCATTCATAAACCTCATCAAACAGAGGAGTACAAACATTGACAGAAGAAAGAAAAAAATCAAGCCTAGTGCTGTATGTTGACCATGTACTCTAAATCGGCAGTATATCAGCAAATCATGAAAAAAAACAAGACATGTCTAGTATATCGGCAAGACATGTCTTACGTATACACAATGATCATCCAACAAATCCTAAAAACTGAAGCAAGGGGAGGAATTTAAACGAAAGTACTTCATTTCAATATGTTCAGATCAAAGTCATTGTTGATTGATGCAATCAATTCATTTTGCGTACAAGCTGCTAGTCCAGTAATTGATGAATCCAAGACACTTTTACTAAGTACTTGCTCAACGTCAGGAATCAACAATTCCATGCACTGCAGTAAATTGCACCCAGATTATTACCTTCTATTTGTGCAAAAATATTTATACTGGAAGTAGAGGGAAGAGTTTACCTGTAAACCACCGATAACTAAGACATTGTGGTATCGAGGATGGAATGTGATGGACATAAACCTATTTCCTTTTGATAGATACCCACTTATGCATTCCCCATCCCTCAAAAGTGACCAGGTGCATACATAATCTTCACTAGCAGCGGCTATCATTTGCCCAGTGAAATCCCAACATATAGAGTGAATGTCTTTGGCGTGTCCCTAATAGAGAATGAGATTCAGACTCATGTTGTAGTAGTACTATATCATGATGCAAAACTCACATTTTAATCAGTTATATATGATATGTCATATGTGAACCTCACCTGAAGGCGGTACTTAACAACCAAAGACGGAAATTCAAGTATGGTAACAACATTTTGATTAGCAACTGCCAAAAGCTTCCCAGATCCAGGCTGAAATCTCACTTGGCATCCACCTTCCTGAAATTCATTTTTATACAAGTCATTGTACTCGTGACATGTGAGTAGTTATTCTGTCTTGAATACAAAAAGGTGAGTGTAATGTAAGACTCACCACCCTGCAGTTGTCGATCTTAGCACGCTGATGGAGATCCCATACTTGAATTCCATCATGGCTATCAGACGAGCAAAGAATTCTTTCTGTTGGGTGGAAGTCCAATGATTGTACTATCCCATCACGTCTAAAATCGAACAACGCTCTTTCAGGCTATATACACATATGTATCATGAAACATCAAAACCCAACGGATTAATCATCAAGTTACAAAAGGAAGGACTAATGCAACAGAGTGAGTAGAATGGGGTATGAAAAGAAAGAGACTCACTGTTTTTGCATCCCAGAATTTTATTGTTTTATCAGCAGAAGATGTTGCAAATATAGTTGATCCTGGTTGAAATCTCACGTCAAAGATGGTAGACAAATGTGACTCTGACGTAGTAACAGATTCAAGACTTTCCACGTTGCAAAGGCTATATAAACCACAATATAACCATAAATACAATGTGCAGAGATGTAGAGGAAGTGACAGTAAACAAATTGAATTGGAAAACTTATCGCATTGGTAATTCACCTTCGCCCCATGCTTATTCGCAGTCTCCCCACCACTTGCTACAATCTTTCCATCTGATGAAAAATCGCAGGACAAAAGCTTCCGACATGGAAGGCAGCTTGGAAAACCTTGTGTTAGAAATTAAAATGACCATTTAATCTCTAAAATTTCACAAGATAGTAACAATGATTTTGTGGTAAAACTAGCACACATAATGCCACAAAGATAAACTACATGCAACCAAGAGGAATAGGTATTGAAGTATATTTCACAAAAACAAGTATATGAATAGAAACTTACGTGAGCGAAGTCGAATAGAATATCCATCCCGAATTATTTGATAGGTATTATCCATTATAGCACCAATGTTTGGGGCCTGAAAATTGAGTAATATATGAATAGGTTGCACTATGAAACCAAGAACCATGAACTAATTAACATTGAACATTCATATATAACCTGACTCTGACTGGAGGATCCTTGCATCTGTTGCCTAGAGATATACATGCAAGTCATAGAATATGGATAAGAGGCAGCTTAAGAAAGAAAGTAAAAGAAAACAGCGCAAGAAAATGAAAGAATCTCACAGCATTGTACTCACATATCTTGAGTGGAACGTTTCGGGTTCATGATTGATGTATATTGGATGATGATGATGATGATGATAGGTTGAGAGAAGTTCTTGCAATTAAGAGATTAATATTCAATTAGAAGAAAGCAAATGACAGTGAGTGAGTGAACTAAGCTGGAATTGTGAACTTTGCAAATAAGTAACCAACTTCCTAACTACCTTTTAACAGATTCAACTAACTATTTCATTTTGAACTTACCTTGCATGTATTTAATAGTGAGCAAGCATGCGAATGAATAACTCTACATGTAAATTTTGCTTATCTCATTGAGTAGTGTTGTGTTTGTTATGATTTGTGAACCGGGCCAACCAGTTCAAACGGTTGAACCAGAACCAGATCTTTATCTGATCCAACCTTTGAACCGACATAAAAATGAGAGGAAACAAAAAAAAAATTGTAAGCTAAGCAAACTTTATAAAATAGAAAAAGAAAATCTTAATCACGTAAAGGAGCATAACCGATTTGTTAATTTTGTATCTATCTCTCTTTTATTTTATCTTGTATTTTATATTTTTTTATACTTTTCTCGCATAAAATACACTAAAGTGAAGGACGGACCCACTTGAAAGGGTGTGTGGGCCATGGCCTACACTTGATTCAATAAAACAAAAAAGAAATGAAATTGATCTATATTATAGATTGTGCCTCAACTATGTTTTGATATTTTTTTGAATGTGTGAGGTTTGATATAATAGTTTTTAAATGTATTAAAATTAGAAAAACAAAATTGAATTAACTTGTCTTTTATTAGTCATTTCAATCTTTAACTATGTCTTTAATTAGTTAATTTGGTCCTCAAGTGATAAGTTATTAAAGTAAAAAAATCCAGAATTTGTATCGTAACCACTCAAGATTTGCTATGCATGTTTCAATCATTCACTTTTTTATCAACAATTGATATTACACAATTTACAGTGTAAAAACATGTACACATCTTGCAGCAGTACAACTGTACAAGGCTCTAGAAGCCACATTAAACTGAGGAGAGTAAAATATGTACAAATAGTGAAAAGAAAATAAAAGAAAGAACAAATTAAGCCTAGTGTTCAATGTGGACCATTTACTCTAATTTGGTCATATATCAGCAGATCATGAAAAAACAAGAGAAGAGTTGTTCACTCTTCTTTTTGTCTCTACAAAATCCTTATGCTCCAAGCCCATCTCTCACATTTTATAGAGACATCAACTAGAACTTCATTTCCATATGTTCACCACAGGCGCATAGTCGTTGCTAGTTGATGCAAATAATTCCTTTCGTGTACAAGCTGCTAGTCCAGTAATTGATAAACAAGAGGAAGGAATACTACGAATTTGCCCGTTCCACTCGAGAATCAAAAACTCCATGAACTGCAATAAACTAGACACAGATTATTTACTTTCTATTTATGCATAAACTTTTGTGCTTGTTACATAACAATCAAAGACAACAACTTCATGTTGAAATATATAAACATAGAAGTTTTTATATTTTCAGATTAACCAGTTGGAAGAATCATATGAGAACATCCTATCAGATAAGTAATCAATAGCTATGGACCTAGGCATTACTATTAACCCTATCCTCTATAATCTATCAGCATAACAGATTGTATGACCTGAAGCATTTTGTTATAGTTGCATAAACACAACAGGAGGAAAATATTATTATTTTAAAAGGCTCAACTATGACTGAGGCTATAAGTAACCTCTGTAACAGTTACATAAAATTAGATATAGAAGAAACACCAGATCATAACGGAAGCACAGCGAAGAGTTTACCTGAAAACCACCAACAACTAAGACGTTACGGTATCGAGGATGGAATATGACGGACATAAACATCTTCCCTTTTGATGGATACTCGTATAAGCACTGTCCGTCCATAGAAAGCGTCCAGACACGTACACAATCTTCACTGACAGAGGCGATCATTTGCCCAGTGACATCCCAACAGAAGGAACAAATATATTTGATGTGGCCCTAATAGGGAATGAGATTCAGACTCATGGTGTAGTAATACTATTTCATGATACACAGCTTACATTTTAATAAAATTTATAATGAGATGTGAAGCTCACCTGAAGACATTTAACAACAGTAAGAGTCTTAAAATCAAGTAAGTTGATAACATTTTGATTAGAAACTGCCAAGAGCATCCCAGATACAGGCTGAAATCTCACTAGGCCTACACCTGCCTGAAATTCATTTTTATATAAGTCTATGTATTCGTGTGACCAGTGAGTAATTATTCTATTTTGAATACTAAAAGAGGAGTGTGAGACTCACCTTATAGTTTTTAATCTTAATACCCTGATTGAGATCACATACATGAATTCCATCATGGGAATCGGATGAGCATAGAAATTCTTCTGTTGGGTGGAAGTCCAATGATCTTACTACCCCACTATGTCTAAAATTGAAGAACATTCTTGCAGGCTATATATATATATATGCATCATGAAACAGCAAGACATAATGCATTAATCCTCAAGTTACAAAGGAAGGACTAATGCAGAAGAGTGAGTAGAAGGGGATGTGAAAAGAAAGAGACTCACTTTTTTTGCATCCCATAATTTTACTGTTTTATCAGCAGAGGATGTTGCAAATATAGTTGAACCTGGTTTAAATCTAACATCGAAGATAGTAGATAAATGTGACGCTGATGTATAAGCAGAAGTTCTAGAATCCATGTAGCAAATGAAAGGCTGTATAAACCACAATATAAGGATAAATATATTGCGCAGACGCGTATAGTGATGGTAAACAAATCGAATTGGAAAATTTATTGCAATGATTATTCACCTTTGTCCCAAACCCAACACTTGCTACAATACTTCCATCTGATGAATAATCGCAGGACAAAAGCGCCTCGTGGCTTGGAAAACCTTGGGTTAGAAATTAAAACAAACATTAAATCAATTAATTTCCTATGATGTCGTCTCAGTGTAAACATAACTGAAGTTACCAGTCGCAATATGCAAGTTAACAGATACTAAAAAATATATGGAGTACAGTAGTAAATGAATTGCGAAGCCAAGATGCAGAGGATAGAAATTTACAAGAGAAGTGTCGAATAAAATATCCTTCCCGAATTATTTGAGGGGTAGTGTCCATTATAGCACCAACATTTGGGGCCTGAAAAATGAGTAATGTATGACTGCATTGCACTGTGAAACCAGTAACCATTAATTAATATTGCACATGTTTTTAGCCATCATAACCTGACTCTGACCGGAGGATCCTGGCATATCTTGCCTAGAGATATACATGTCATGGAATTTCATCCATAAGTCGTACAAGAATCCATGTGGGTATAGATTGAATTCTGAAAACACGGTTAAAAATAAATAAAATAAAAAATCAGTCACAGAAATGAATTAAAATAAGAAAACATATAAATAATAAGATTAAAAATAAGAATATGTAGAAATCCATAATTTGTATCATTAGTTATCACCATTACCCCCTTCCCAGTATAGTCATGCTAGTTCTTAATTGTAGTACACAACCGCGATTGCATTTGTAGTTTAAAAGTTTTAGAGGTATGACATCGCAACTGCAATTACAGCAACATCAGTTGCATTTGTCCGAATTTTTCGGAATATCAAGATTTGCAGTGTTCATGATTTAAAATCACGTTGAAAATATAATGCAGGAGGTATCTATCAAAGAAGAAACTATTAGGTAAAATGAATGAAGAAAAAACAAGCAAAAGGTGCAAAAAGCAGACGTATATACATACATACATACCAGGAGGAGTTTGTCCATTAATTCCAGCTTCATTTCGCAAACTTTGAGCAGTGTTTGACAATCCACTCTTGTTGAGGTAATCATACAGAAAGATTTGAAAACTGCATGATAAATTATATGGATAAGAAGCATTTTAAGAAAGAAAATAAAAGAAAGCATCGCAAGAAAAGTTAAAGAACATGCAGCATTGTACTCACAGTTCTTTATTGGTAACACTCTGGTCCATGATAAAGGAAATTGCACCAAGATGAAGAAGATTAATGGATGATGAAAGGATTAAAGGTAAAGAATTCGGTTTGTATAGAGACAGTGAGTGAAATAAGCGGGAATTAATAGTGAGCGTACTATAGTGTCATGCAAAAGTATATTCAATGCGTTTATATCCATTTTTTGTTCACTTTTTTGGGCTTTAGCCCTTTTATTCCAACATTAGGCTTGTACACTTAATGTAATTTCATTTTTATTGCTTTATATATGAATTTAATTTTTATATTATTTAATAAATTTTGAAAATTATATTTAATCAATCCTAATCAACCGTTTAAATCTTAAACCAGTGTCTGTTAAATGTTCAATCTAGTTTTGATTACATTGACCATTACACTCTTCAAGAGTCATTTGGAAACATGCTGCCACATGACAACTAACTGATCTGGATTCTCTGCAGTTGGAAATCGAAGGAATCCCGCAATCACGCAATCAAACAATCACAATACACAATATTGCTTCGATAGAAACTGGCAAGTCCAGGTTATAGATGTAAGACATGAGTTGCCAAAAAACTTACCGTAAGCAATAAGATAGCATCTACTCACCCCATTACATGCATAACATGCATAGGGATCTAGCACATCTAATGAATATACTTAGAAATCTTGCCTAATTAATTTTGTTTTTACACATAAACACATATGTGCGTGTGAAAAAGCATGCTTGAGCCTCCACAGATCTTAGAGATAAGAGTCTTAATTCAAAATAATAAGATCATTATAAACTAGAAAAAGAGAATATATAC
>Ga0099826_10002688_pt1 | contig 11611 bp, 3 predicted proteins | sample Mtrugardesep15_FD_76830 | JGI IMG/M metagenome (GOLD analysis project Ga0099826, IMG submission 76830) | Root nodule microbial communities of legume samples collected from California, USA - M. trunc garden sep15 | ecosystem: Host-associated > Plants > Roots > Nodule | place: USA: California...
ATGTTAAAAAACTCATTATAAAAATATACTTTTTCAAATTCGCACATTTATATTTTGTTTTTCAATGCAGATTTTTTTTTTTTTTTTTTACAATTTGATAAGTGTAACATGTATGATAACCACTAACAACATTATTCACATAGATGGAAGTTCAAATTCTTAATTCTAACCATTAATCTATTTGATAAAGAAAATACTGTGTTATACATGAAAAAAGAATCATATTAGCGCGTACATGAGTGATGTATTTTTACATGAAAAGGCAACATGTGAGCGCGTGGATATGGACATGTGAATGAATCTTATGATATTTTATAAATTCATATACATATTTTTTTTGAAAGAAAATTCATATACATATTAATAAATTATAATATAATATAATATAATATACTGCTCCATCCAATATTTGCAGTTGCTGATGAGTGATGACTATTCACTGCTAAGTGATGAACACTGTTCATTTCCAACCCCACCAACATGTCCAAGGTCCACACCTATTATAATTATTATTATTATTATTATTGCCTTGGTTCACTTCACCTCTATTCTATATGCTCCAATTTGCAATTATTTTATCACATTTTATCTTTTCTTATTATAACCCTTTTTCATTTTTTTCTTTATTCAGACATGGGGTCACTGCATTATAAAACATCATGCTGTCTTTTTCCTAACTTTGTCTTTATTTTACTATTTCTTACATCACCTTTTCTTATTTTCTTTTTATTGGAAAATTATCATTAAACATCTAAATTTTTATGTCATATAAAGTGTTTTATTTTGTGTATGATTTTTAAAAAAATTATTTAGTCGTTAGAAATTCAGTTTTTAAGATGAGTAAATGAAGAAATCGTACTTCAACCCATTTTGAAATATAAGTAAAAGCGAGTCAAACAAAATTAATGTATTTTGTTTATAAATCGGTCTAAATATATCAATTTCTTTTAATTCACTTTTGTATGTATTTTGTAATGGGCGGAGCAGTACTTAATTATGTAATCTTAGTATTTTATTGTTGAATGGTTTTCATAATATTTTGGATCAAAATCAAAAAGATTTTGTATTTCATGTATGTGAGTTTATAGTGATGTTTACTTCAAACAAAAAAAATGTTATAAAATTTTATATGATATAAATTCCCTTTCATGTTGGTATTAAATTCATCAAACCTCAAACCCCTTCCTCACAATATTTACATACATTCTCTCTCTTTCTTTCTTTCTCTTACTACAACTGGAACTGTGTTTGTCTTGTTTCCTTTTGTGTTTCTCATTGAAACCTTGATATTTCACTACACTGTTTCTCTCAGCTAACAAAAATGTTTGCAGAAACTGGTCTTCTATTCCCTTATCTACAGAATTACTCTCAAGAGTATCAACAACTTGAAGAGTATTGCATGACTCACAAGTCCAATGCTTCAATGGTACCTCATTTTTTTCTTCTATCTCTTGCTATTTCCAATTTCTTTCATATTTTTAATTTTGCAGTTTTATATATTTTTTGCTCTACTTCTAACTATTTCTATGCTCCATTGAACTGCATTTGCTAGATGGTCTTTACTAAATTTTGTTTCTTTTGTTTTTGTTTAATTATATGTTATGGTTTTCTTGTGTTTTCTAAACATTTCTTAATAGTTTTCTAGGAACAAGCAGAATGAAATATCAAGAAGATTTGCCTCAACTAATTATGTACATATTTGTACTTAAATTTTTCATTTTCCTAAATTTGGAAACTATTTTTATCTCAATTTCTATGTATCTATCTATATATATAGTGAGTGATATTTGATCTTAATCTTATGTGATTGGTCACAACTAATTTTTCTTCATATTAATCATGATATTTTCTTTATGAGTATATGGTTAAGTTATTAAGTTTGGTTGCTCTAATATTTCATTTCTCACTTTATGAAGAAAACATCAAGCTTGAGAAAATTAATTAATTAAGTTTATGATTAAGTATGAATTATTCAAGAATATTTGTACATAGTCATACTCAAAGCACAAGTGGAAACAGCTAGAGTTAGCTTTAATTGCTGGATCTGGAAAAGTGTTACAAAGGGAAATAAAAGTGATTAAGATGGAAAGTGTTTTTGTTGTGATACTTCCGTGTTCTTTAATTTTTCTTCAATTTTATGGTGTTGAAGTGTGAACTCATAGTGGAGTTTGTCTTTTTCTGCCCCACTAAGGAGAGGTTTATTGAAGAAGGAAAAAGTCATATTATTCCCTTTTTTCTTGGTAATAATATGGAAAAGGACTTGTGAATGCACATTTTAATAATTTCTTTTTGGTCTTTTGTCTAGCACTAAATATATACTTACAAAAGAGGTGATCATGCTATTTTTGGTCTTCAACAATAAAAGATACAAGTATTAGTGGGTTGGTTTCCATGTAGTGTTGCTTGGTTTTTTGGTCACTCAAATTGAAACAATTCTGAAGACATGAACTAACTTAAGATCTTTTGATGAACTTGGATTCTCTGCAGCCTCTCCAGCCGCACTTTGAAGTTGGATTAATTTAACGGCAGAGCGTATTATATCTCAGTGGTTAGATTAATCCAATGACTGATCAGGTGCGGTTGTAGAAGCTGCATAAGCAACCTAGGATCCGGATTATGTTTTTGATACTTGTTTGTTTTAACCTGGGTTCCATTTTGCTTGTACGAAAAATTTCCATGTTTTGTTTATTCATAAAAGAAGAAAGTTATGGATCCATATTCTTGAGCCGAGTAATAGTCCAGTTCCGTCTGGACGGTATTAATGTCTGTTTGCAGTTTCAATGTTTCAGCCATCAACAGTTGGGCTCTTTCAAAGTCAGTTTTTTTGGGTGAAGTATGGGCTTTGAATTTGCAACCAATCATGTACCTAATACCGATTCAAATAATCTGTGACACTACTACTCAGCTCTTCCTTTCCATGTGAAGGTTCAATGGAATTTGTATTCACACCTTGTATAAATGTTGTTTTTCTTATGTTACCGGAGAATTTCCCGCAGAAGTTATACTGTAGTTGAAACACAGACCGTCGCTCAAGTCTTTTGTAAACAAATAGCTTTTCTATCACCTATGAAAACTCAGTATCATTCTTGTTTTGATTTTTGTTTTCTCTCGTAAAATGGTTGAGGAACAACCTCTGTTGGTCTAAATCTTTTCTAAGAAATTTGTTATTTGCATAGTAGCCTTAACAACTACTTGATTGAATGATGCAAATTTTACCATAAAGTTTTTCGCATCATTGGTCTAAGGCGTCACATGAGCCCAACTCATCCGCGTTACTCAGTAAACAGGAATTAAATTCTCAATATTTAGTTAATTGGAGATACATTACATACAATACTAATATTTAAAAAGAGATAAAAAGTTATGATACTTTCCTATTATTGATTAATTATACTGTGTTTTTATGCAGAGTGACCTTGTTCAATCATCTGCGATGTCAGAATTTGATTTATTTGTAGAGGGAGATCTGTTCAAAGCACCCGAGACGATTATTGAAGAACCGGAGATGGACCTTGATCAAATGCAAGCAGCAATGTCAATGATGTCTGGTGGGGAAGACATGTCGTCGCAGGGTCTAAAATCTTCGGATATTGACGATGTGCTTCAAAGCGAACAACTTTTGAGTGAGGTCTACTATGATTGCAAAAAAGATCTGTTAGAAAAGGCCGCTATAGAATCACCTCTTTCTGAAATCCTTGAAATCAAGATTCCTGCTCTGAATATTGACGAGAATGCGATTCAAGAAAACAAACCAATTCCTGATGTACTATTATCAAAGAGTGTCAGTTCAGGAAATTTGAGTTCAATGGATTGGATGCATGGTCCTGCAATGAAGCCTGCTTTCCTTGATTTCCCTGGAATAGATTTTAACGCGGTTTATGGAATGCGGAGAGCGTTTAGTGAAGGAGATATCAAGGTCAACTTAAAACAATTCATGTATTTTGTGTGTGCATCTTATAAATTAAATAACATCTATGGCCACTTTGTTAAACATTATATGTTGTATTGGAAAAAATCGAAGTCCCACGTTGAAAAGAGACAGGACCTGGATATAGTTTATAAAGAGAGACAACCCTCACATGTCCAATATAACACTTTAACATGTTGGTGTATCTGGACTCAGATCCTTTGTAGCGCAGCACACGGTGAACGGATGTTACTAAGTCCAGATACATCAACATATAATGTCTAAGACAAAGAGGTCATGGATGTTACTTACTTTATATTGACTGAGAAATATACTGTATACCTATTTGCCATATCAAATATACCTATTTGCCATATAAAAAAGATTTGGTGTATGATTAATATTGTTTGTATAACAGACTCTTGGCAATGGTAACATGAGTGTTGGCCAATCCACTCTAGAGAGGCCTTTTCTTCTCAGCAACTGCACGAGTGAGCAACGTCAAGAAAAACTCTCCAGATATAGGAATAAGAAGACAAGGAGAAACTTTGGGAGGAAAATCAAGGTAAATATAGAATGGTTAACATGTATACTAATTGAAAATTCCACAAGAACATAGAAGCATTTAAATTTCTATAGAATTTTTTGCCTCACATATCTGTTGAAGTTTGCTATGTTTGCATCTCATTAAATAGTAAGGATCTGGATTCCCTCATGTAAGAAAAGCACACATTTACATGTAGTAAACAATATTGGCCATTAATTTGAGATCGGACGACTCATATTACACATTTGCAAAATCAGTTATAAAAATCTCGGCTATTGATTAAGATTAGATGGTTGAGATCTGCAACAGTGTGATGCACTTAGTGTAGGGTATCCATTTCCAAATATTAATGCTCCAGCACATGAAGTATAATGTTGACCATGTTTGATAGTTCAACTCCAAGATTTTCTCGCACTCATTTAGTTCAATTCTTTTCGATTAAGTGCCTCAAATATGTCTTCAATGAGTAGCTTAGTGTCTTGTATGATATTCATTACTTAAACTTTTGAAGCTTCAAGCGTGTCATTGCCGGTTGCTAAGTGTATTAACGATCAATGATATATATAATAAGTTGTTCAATATGCATCAAACTTAAAAACATTCGCATGCTGCCAAATTTCAAAGACTCCATTTTCAGCCTTTGACATGATTTTGAACTCAAATTCTAATAATGTTGTATGGTTTCAGTATGCTTGTAGGAAGGCGCTTGCTGACAGTCAACCAAGAATCCGTGGAAGATTTGCGAAAACGGAGGAATTAGACGTCAAGAGGCAATGAACATTTAACATAATTAATTGAAGAAAAATCAAGTAAGTAGAAATCAAGTTGATGCATCAGATAAAAAAAAGATGGAAATTCTATAACTTGAGCAGGTATCATGGAATAAGATAAACCTCAAAACTTCTAAGTAGTTTTCCTTATATCTGCTGTAGTAGCCTTTTCTTTGTAGATGGATATAACCTTCTAGATATGTATATAGGTTTGATGAATAATAAAAGAAGGAAAAAAAAGAGAGGTAAGGTTGTATCTGTGTATGTGAACTTTTAATTTAATTGTATTATGTGAAATAATGTTGAGAATTTAGAATTATTTCTAACAATGATTAATTGGTGAAAGTACTAACTTTTGTCCATATTGATTCATACAAATCGTCATTAGTACTAACTTTGGTGTACATATCTTTTCTTTTATTATATTGAACCGCATATTTATCATGTACTAGACAATTCTTATAGTATAATGTTCAAGTATACCTAGTGGTGTATGACTTGATTGCTTGTGTGAAGTAGTTTTGATGTGATTTCTTATTTCTAAAAAATTTACTTGTGAAACACAGGTATTGAAGATTTTCCTGTTAGGTTTCATGATTGATTTTTTTAAAATTTTCTCTATAATTATTAATTAAGGTAATATTTATGTAGATTCATTTTCACTAAACCATGTCTACCTTATTTTTAAAGTGGTGAGATTCTTATAAATTTCACCCAACTCTGAAAATAGTGTTGGATAAAAAGTGTGTTGCTACTACTTTTCAACTTTTGAATATTTAACCTCTCCTCTAAAGAAAAAACTTTTGAATATTAAAAACAGGAAACATAATCTAAAGAAGAATTACTTTGACAGATCTCCTAGTATAATATACCTCCCTTGCAAGTTGTGGTCTTCCAAATTAAGATGTTCCACGATGTGGACCGTAGCTGGATTATAAATTATGTAGCATATCACTATCAAATATCATAGGCACCCGCACCATACATTAATTAATAAGACATGAGCTTCTACGATACATTCATAAATTGAAGTGGACTAATATATTTGTTTTTTCAATCAATAAATTAACAATAATTTTTATTTTAAAAATATTATTTATCAAATTTTATATTTTTTAAAATATCATTTCATAAAAAAAATATTTCAGTGTTTATAAGAATTATATTAATTTTCTTTTACATTTTATCATAAAAAATAATTAATATTTATTATTATGAGTAAAAAAATTCAATAAAATTAAATTTTATTTCACTAAACATTTTTAATAAATAATATTTAGTGATTATAATTTTAAATGATAGAAATATTTTAAAAAAATACTCATTCAACTGTTAATTTAAAGATTGTTCATACCGGTACATGTCGAATTTTCGAATGTACCGTAGAAATTGCCTAATTGGACACCATGCGCTTCTTTTGGTCACAGCTCGTTTAATTATACGTGGGCAGACGTTTGAGCGTAATGGAGCCGTAAGTGTGAGGAGTGGAGGAATGGAACGATTTAGGGGTAAACTTGTTAATTTGATCATAGTTTTAAACAGAATTTGTAATCATATAATTTGAATCGTGATCAATAAAATGATTGATGTTCTGTTGTCGAAGATGTAAACACAATTGATAGAATTCCGATCAAATATTGTTTTCACTTTATATATATTTTTTTATTTGTCTATGTTTTTTTTTCTTTCTGTCTACTATCAGCTTCTATTATCGCTCAAAGAAAAAAGTATAACTTTTATTCAAAATGTCTATTATGGTAATAAGAAAATACTGTCAAATTGGTAGAGATTTTTTTTTTTTTTGAGAAATCAAATTGGTAGAGATATTTTGTTGGAGTCAAATCATGTTTATATTCTATACACTAATGTCCATTTTTAGCCTATTTTTTCTATTAGCAAGTGGATCCTACTTACACTATCGGTGAGGTTACTTAGCATTTTTTTAATAAAGAAAAATGTTGTGTACTCAAATTACTATCTATTTTGAAGTTTAAACCTAAAATATCTAACTTTTTAACTTTTGACTCAAATTAATTGAGTTACTCAACTTCTAAGATTATTTAGCATCTATTTCATTAAATGAATTTATGGGAAACAATCATTGTTTTTTTTTTGGTAGACAGGGAAACAAAATCATTGCTACACCTACCCATAAGTTAATTATACCATATTTATACGAGAGTTATTTTTATCTTCCACTCATTTTCTGAAAATCACATATCTTGAATTTATCAATCCAGACCACGAAAAAACACATTATTTTTCTTCTCATATCTGTTTTGTCATTGAAATTTCACCAAACGTGCTACAATTTGTCGCTTCTCAATATTCACAATGAAGCTACCTTAAATTGCCAGAAAGAGTGGACAAACACCAAAATAAACCACAACTATGAGTCTTTGGTAAACAAAAAGGTTTAGAAGTTAGAACTATGATGATACCCTTAATTTGTATCGTACGAAAGAAACCACACTTGATCTACAAATTCTAAGGTAACCCACCCAACCCAACCCAACCCTCATTAACTATATGTACTTGGGAAAATTTATTACAAGGATGCAGCTTCACTGTATGTACTTGATACTTTATACTTCATCATCAATTTGACTTAAAAATCCTTTAAAAGGAAGAAAAAAGTCGCCTTCAACTTCAAAAGAGAAGAATCCAAAATTTTCTCTATATCCTTTGAAGCAGCTTTACTTTACCTTGGAACAACACTTACAAGTTTACAACATGTACTTGACAACCTCGTACCTCGTTAATTCATGCTAGCCATGTTAGTTTGACTTCATAATCAAAACATCACTATATTTCATTTAGAACTCATAGATCCAATCGAGGTTTCACTATAAATATTGTTTGCCATTAGCAACAACAAAGTGTGGTTGTGATGTACAATTTGTATGTCTACAAAAGGTATATTCTTACCTTGTACTTTATGATTTACCCATCCCAGCATATTTATTTAACACAACAATCACCGCCACAACGCCACCGTGCAAACACCGTCGTTTTCCTCTTCAAACCCAAAATAATAATAATGATAAAAAATAAAAATTATATTATATTTCTTGAAACTAAAAAAAGTTTGCAAAATTAAGTTTGATAGAAATCACGACGGAAAACCGCGTTAGTGTAAAAACTAGTATTTGAAGCTTTTGAAGATCAGAGCAAAAACGCATTAGAAAACATACAAATGTGTTTTTGTTTGTTGCAAACGGAAAACCAAACACATATCGATACTTATGTTCTTGATACTTTAAGATACAAAATAGTATTTCATCATCAATTTAACTTAAAAATCCTTCAAAAGGAAGAAAAAAGTTTCCTCCAACTTCAAAAGAGAAGCATCCAACCATTTCTCTATCCTCTGAAGCAGGTTTAGTTTACCTTGGCACACCATTTACAACCTCGTACCTCGTTGATTCATGATAGCCATGTTAGTTTGACTTCAACATCACTATGTCGTGAATTAAACTCAGATCGAATTCAGGTTTCAAAGTATTCTAAGTCTAACATCCAAATTACTTTCATTTCGTATCATTTGTCTTCGTTCCTTTTTTTTGTAAAATATTTGCTCCCCTTTTTAAATTCAACATAAAATTAAAAATTAAATAACGACATAGAAAATACTCATCCCCTTGACCCTTCTTTCACTTTTTTTTCTTTTGTTTCTTTCTTTCTTGAATCTCTCATTTCAGATACACCAGTTTCTGATATTGTACACCATTAGCAACAACAAATTGTAATGTAACTAGTATTTCTACAAAAGGTATATTCTTTTCTTTTTTTCTTTTTCAGTGTTTCATATCGAAGCATATTGGATTCTTCAAAAATTTATTTAACATAACAATCACTGCCACTGTGCAAACACCATCGTTTTCCTCTTTAACCCAAAATAATTTATAAAAATCTAATATTATTTATTTTTTAACTAAGAAAAGCTATTTATTGCAAATCAAAATAATTCTTTGACTTGTAACCAAAAAAATAAAAATAATTCTTTGATTGCTCAAGAGGGAGAAGATGGCTTCCCTCAAAAAATGAAGAAGATAATCGAAATCAGATTCATTTTACATGAAAAACACAAAAATCAAATTGTAAGTTACATCCCTAACTCAAAAATCTTTCAACCTTTCATAACAAAAAAAAGATACATCAACCTCTCAAAATGAAAAAACACGAATCTATATCCATCTACCACAGAAAATTTTGTCTCGAAACACAAATCTATATAAATAAAAAAATAATTCTATTAAAAAATCGAAATGGTTCTTTAACTGCTCCAAAGGGAGGAGATTGTTATGGCTGTGATTAAAACGATCCATCACCACTTGAAAGTTAAGTAGTGGAGAATTTACAAAATAAAAACTCAACCCAATCAAACATGTTGAAGATAGGAAAAAGGAAACTCATGTTTCAATCGTACCATGAAGCTAACCGTGTTCTACTACTACTACTACACATTCCTCAAACTCCATTGTATCGCATAACATAACATCATTATAAATTCCAAAATTTAAACCTAAACTTTTTCTTGTGTTAAAAAACCCCTTCAAATTCAGAATAAATATGATTCGTTGGTGCTGGTTGTTGTGTGCACTGTTCCTATTCCATGCCATCATCATCATGGTACGAAATGAAGAAGACAATCGAAATCAACTTCCATAACAAAAAAAATCTCTCAACCTTCCTTTTCATTTTAGAAAAAAAAAAACTCTCAATCTCATAACAAGCAAAACACAGATCTATATCAATATCCATCACAAAGAATTTTTTTTTTCCCGAAAATCACAAATTAACCTCAAAATCCTATCCTAGAAATTATTAACACGTAAATATTTTAAACTCCAAATTTCACGGAAGAAATAGTAAAACCTTATGCAATCTTCTTGTTTATTTATTCTCTAAATAATTCATCAAAACAAGTACTCCATATAAGTTGCAAAAAAAACTCTGCAACAAAACGAACATAGCCCATGTCAAAGAAAGAAGAAGAAAGAATCACCCACCATATTCACATTCCTTTGAATTCTAATTCTAAAGCTGAAAATTTCTTTATCTACACGTGACATTCAAGTAACTAAACCAAATCATCACATAAACTTAAAATAAAAATAATAAAAATTCATTCAATTCATTAACACATTCACTCACTCAAACAAACTCAATGTAACCTCCAACCTCTTCTCTCTTATCACTTTCCTACTTTTCCTCTCTCAAATTAATAATTAAATAAATCAATATTCAATTATTATTATTTATCTGAGATTTTTATTTTATTAACAGATCGCGTTTTCGTTTTCTTCTTTTCTTCAATTCATTCATTCATTCGATCTCTTTCTTCATCGAATTTCTCCAACATTCTCGTAACACACTCACCTCAATCTCTCCGAAACCTTATTTATTTGTTTCATTCTATCACTGTTTGTTTCTCTTCACGCGTTTTCACCTACTCTGTTTCTCGTTATTCAATTTCAATTTCAACAAAAATTAGGGTTTATGTTCTGTTTCTTCATCGCATTAATCAAATTTTAATTAATTTGATTAATGCCAATTGATTCTTCTTTCTACAATGATAATTAAGAAGAATCTCAAATCTCAAATGCCGAATCGCAAACGGAGAAGATTAACGGAAAACGACGAGTTGACTCAGAGAAACAACAAGAAAATTAACGGCAATCATTTTCCGTTAAATCTTCTCAACGGTGCAATTCCCGTTAGTTTTACTGGTTTACTCGGTGCCACCGTTGCTGCTGCGACTGTGGCACCGGGTAACGATAATAGCTGCTTTTCCATCGACTCTGACGACGGAAAAGGAGATATTATTAAAACTGCGACGGCTACTGGTACACGGCCGCCATTGGTTAGAACCTCTCGCGGCCGTCTTCAGGTTATGCCGTCGCGGTTTAATGATTCAGTTATTGCCAATTGGAGGAAAGATGGTAAAAACAACGCGGCCGCCACTTCTGCAGCCGCGGCTGCCACGAGCTTTCGTGAATTTGAATTTGAAAAATTTGAAGATTTTGGTCTTAAGAAATGTAATGGGAAGGGGAAGAATGGAACCGGTGGCGGGCGAGGGTATTCAGTGTTGTGTGAGGAGGTGTTGCATAAGAATTTTGGTGTTGCTGCTACTAGTAAGGAAATGAGTTTGCGTGAGATTTTTGAGGAAACAAAGGTGAATAATGGAGTTTTGAAGAAGAAAGAAGGATTTTTTGGACCAGAAGATTTTGTGGCAGGTGATATAGTTTGGGCTAAGGCTAGGAAAAAGGAACCATTTTGGCCTGCAATTGTGATTGATGCTATGAGTCAAGCACCTGAGCTGGTTTTGAGATCATGTATAGCTGATGCTACTTGTGTCATGTTTCTTGGCTACTCTAGGAATGA
>Ga0099826_10002689_pt1 | contig 11609 bp, 4 predicted proteins | sample Mtrugardesep15_FD_76830 | JGI IMG/M metagenome (GOLD analysis project Ga0099826, IMG submission 76830) | Root nodule microbial communities of legume samples collected from California, USA - M. trunc garden sep15 | ecosystem: Host-associated > Plants > Roots > Nodule | place: USA: California...
AATTGACCCGTGCAACAATATAATTTTGTATTCTTTTTATCTTTTTTCTTTATAATTTTTTTATTATCATTTGATTGTAATATTGTATCTCTAATAATCTAATTTACGTTTATTGATCGACTCATGATCTTACGGGTTAAAGATTATTTATTGGTCTCTATTATAGTCGACAAGACCTGTGTGTCGCACGGGTCAAAAACCTAGTTACAACTTTCAAGTTAGATGTGTTTTTAAATTTGTTTAGAGTGAGTTTTGTTTTTGTCCTCTCTCATATTTTTCTTCCCTCTTTTTTTTTCCCGCTATTTTCTCTTTTTTGATCAATCGTTTTCTATTTTATTGCTTAAACAAAACTACAAAGGATTGAATTAGGATCCATCGGATCGAGAATGCTTTGAGGAAGGCATGGACCAATTAAATGTTCATTAACCTTATCGTAAGCTACAAAAGAAGAGATGTACAAGGAAAGGCCAACAATTAGTGGTTGAGTGAGTAAGGAACCAATGAGATTCTCCATGCTATACAAGTAGTGGGAAAGATTCATGAAATCCTCAAAGCCACATTGGTCAATGACATTCCAAAATGGCTGTTTAGCTCTCGTGTTGTATTGTCCTCCTAAATGTTAACACACCTTGTGCTAAAATTCAGGCTTTAATTATCTTAACGAATTTCATTAGCCTATAACAAAACAAAATACATGATATCCATCGTATATATGGTGAACATATAATCAATGTTACACAAAAAAACATTCAGTTACAAGACATTGATATGACTATGATATATGACACAAATACGGGGACAGAAAGAAAATTTAAAAATTATGACACAACGCAACTACTATAATACAGTACAACACAAAATTATTAATTAAAACCGCGTGTCTTAAATCAAAATAAACACAATATTGTAAAGTTAAGTTTTTTATTTTTTTTACGAATATTGTAAAGTAAAGTTTTTTTTTTTTTTTACAAAAGGCAAAAGTAAGTCAAGTTTGTTTTTGAATAAGCAAATGTATTAACATGAGACCCACAGGATTGCACCACAGTTAAACTCTATGTCCTTATTTGTTTACCATAGTTTTGGATGTACCTATGAAACACATCCAAAACGAGCACTAAGATGTATACTTTTTTTTGTAGATTATATAGTCCTATTTTGAGAGTTGAAAGAAGAATTAAATGGGAGGTTGGAGACTTTGAGATAAGACTTAGAAATGTTTAGTTTTTATCTGAGTAGAAGTAAGACATGATATATCGAATGTATTTTTAGCAAGAGGTAAAGCATTTCAACTTAGATGTGAAAGTTGAAGATCATATCATACCATAAGTTACACGAATTAAATATTTTGGATTTATATATAGTACAAAACGACGGAGAAATATAAAGAGATGTAAACCATCAAATCCAAGTTGGATGGTTGAAATGGAGGAGTGTCTTATGTGATGTGAAAGTACCGCTAAAGTTGAAAGAATTTTTTTATCAGGAAACCGTAAAACTGGCGATGTTGGTAAAGAACCAACACAGACATAAAGTAAGTGTAGTAGAGATGAGGATGTTGAATTGAATGTGTGGTAAGACTAGACGGGATATAATAATAAATGATGACATTGAAAAGAGTTGGGGTAGCACATAGTAAAAAAGATGGTAGAAACTAGACTTAGGTGGTTTAGACATATAAGACATGTAGATTTTGTAGTAAAGAGCGTATATCATATGGATGTTTATGTGGTAAATATATTATATGGATGTTGATTTGATGGACGTTTTATGTGGTAGGCATTTTGTGAGTTGTGTCGTTTAATTTTTTTGGTCCCTAGAAGAAATAGTAGTTTTGTTGTACATTTCATTTTTTTAGTGGTAATATTAAAATATGGACTAAGATGGGTTAGACCAAGCCATTCGACACAACTAACCATGACAATGATATCCGTTTAATTTTTGCTTAATAGCAGTTTTGATCCCCTAAGTATCACGAACTTGTGATTTTGGCCTTCTAACAAAATAAATAAAACAAAAAAACAAAAAAATTCTTTTCTCTTCTCTCGTCTTTTTTAATTTTTATTTATTTTTTTAGAGGGTTGTGTTGTAATTTATTTAGTGTTGTAATTTATTTTGTTAAGAGACCAAAATCGTAAATTTGTAATACTTAAGGGATCAGAACTGCTATTAAGCCTATAAATAATTCAAAATTACAATAACAGAATTTGTGTTTTTTATATTGACTATTTTAATACCTCGTCTAAATTATATAGGTTATTTGAGGTAGTAAGTCTTATATTTATATATTTTAGGGCTAATTAGAGATAAAATTATAGCTTAAAAATTAAATTGATGGTTTATTTCAAATGTATCAAGCACGGGGCCTCTTAGCCAAAGAAAAAAAAGGAAGTCTCCTAAATGATATGAATGTACATTAATATTTAGATTGAAATTTTAGCTTCTTCAAAAAAAATATTCGAATAGAGTCATAGAAAAAAATAAGAGGTGAAATTTGAAACAAAATGGATTGAGCACCACATAATAGAGATATCTTATGCTCCCGATTAAGAGTACTATTTTTCTAAAAAAAAGATAAAGCATAGGAATTCTAGTTTGTATTGGTCATAATGCACAGTAATATTTATTAGCTTTAGAGTACAAGCATGTGATATTTAACTTTATTTTTGATAAAAAAAAGCATGTGATATTTAATAGGTGAGATATCATATGTGAGTGCATGCCTATAAGAAAATATTATGCAGAGTAGGAACCCTTACCCACTTTCAATGGTTTCGACAATATATATCCCAATTTAAAATATTAACTGGGACATCAAAAATACGTTAAATTAAGATTTCCAAGAAAGGTACATCAAGCCATGTGCTTCACTTATATAATAATAATAATAACAACAACAACTATCAGATTAATTTTTATTTTTTTTTATATAGCATCCTCTCTTCTTTTTTTATAAGTGGGTCAAGCAAAAGTTACTTCTAGTCTTTCAGAGATATATTTAGTGGATTGTAATTTCATCAGCCCAACCTTCAACTACATGTTACATGTAACCCAGAAAAAGACTTAATCATTACTGGTTGGGGAAAGAAAGAATATATAAATAATACTAAATACTAACCTAAAGATGCATCCCTCAATTGGGAATTTTAAAAACAAGACTTTTTCCTAGTCCAAGAGAATGCTAGCTTTCTAGTTGGAGATGGGGAGAATAGAGGATTATATATATGTTGCCTAATTGGACATTTATTGATGCTACATAGCTAGCTAGCTTATAAAGTTTAACCATACTAAATTAGTAGCTTAGTTTAGACTTGAATTTTAAATAAGATTACTGACCCCTCGTGTGACAGTAAAGATATAAAGATATGATATATTACGTTTTATATTAAATTTAATTTATATCTACAAAATCGATTGGTAAAGTGAGAGCTACTCACTTTTTATAAACTTGTTTAGATCATATTTTACATGATGTGACTATAATATAATAAATCATCGAGTAAACAATCGTAAAATATGATCAATTAAGTCTTTGTCATGTGAAAACAATATAAAAACATGCGTTTAATTGATAAATTTTTGACAATAATTCAAAAAATTCTATGTCTTTGTCAAAAGTTTTTCAATTACAAAAACAGGAATCAATTTAGTGGTTTACTCTAAATCATCTAACGTTCAGGATCAGACTTTTGAAATACGATTTTAATAGTTTGATTGCAATAATCTAATAAGAGATGACTCAAGGAAACTTAGGCTATGTTTGGATTGATGGAGAGTGGTGGAATGGAATGGGATGGGATAAAACCATGTTCCATTGTTTGGTTTTGCAAGAAAGGAATGGAATGGAGTGTGATGGAACTCATTCCATCCAATACCACCCATTCAGCCAAATTTTCATTCCCCCCAATTTAGGGTGTATCCAATGGAATGGAATACATAAATAATACAATGACAATTATGCCCTTGCCTTTTCTATTTCATCAAGTGCTCCTCCTTTCTTCATTTTTTTTCTTCTTCTTCTTTCTTCTTGCCTTTCGCATGCTTCATACTACGTCTTTTAATATCACTTCTTTCCCATTTTGTTTCCCACATGTTTACTTACTACCGCAGAGAAATTGACTGGCAAATCATTATGCAACAATCGTAAATTATATAGGAACCATTGTTATACACTGCACAATTATCTTCAATTCTAACTAATTAGTATTATACGTTTTTTTGCTCTTATGCTTATTATGAACATGTATTGAATTGTTTATTCTAACTAATCAGTACTGAACATTCTTTTTACTACCCATGTTTATTATGTACTTGTTTATTATGGTGTTACTTGATGCCAAAATAAAAATATATTGATTACAAATTGATACTTTTAAACTAAACGGTAAAAATGGAATAAAAAAGGTATAACATGTTCCGTTCTGTTCACTTTCTAAACAATGGAGTGAAAAATTAGTTCCATTCCATCATGAAATATCTAAACGATGAAATGTAATTTTTATTCCATTCCGTTTCGTACCATTCCGCTCAATTCCGTTTCGTTCCGTTAGTTTTTGGTTATCCAAACAAAATCTTAATATTATTATATATTCCATTATTCTAAGGTGTGGTCACTCAAAGTAAAGTGGAGAGGGAATCAAGTAAAGTTGAGAATAGAAGGTTAAAGTCTATAATACGAAGATAACAATATCAATATAAGCATCGATCATTTTCAATAGGGAAGACGCGTGCGGTGTGAAAAGGATAGAATAAAGTGTAGTTTTAGACGTGAACTTGATGGCCTAGCTTTAAGATCAGATACTAGAAATTAAAATCCCGTGTGGTTCAAGAAATGCTAAAGAGATGCAAAAAGTTGAAGGGTCACGAAAAGAAGCATGCATAGCTATAGCAATTTGCAAGCTAATTATACACCCCATTGGTAGCTTTTAGTATTTTCCATATATAAATTAATATCTTAAGAGTTTATTTTGCATGTCCTACTACCAACTATTCACGGTAGAGGTAGAATAGAAACATGTCCACTTGTCTTTTTAATGCTATAAAAAATGACAGCTTCAAATTTAGGCTCCACATGAAGAGAAGATATAGGTAGCTTGTGTGTATGGAGGGATAAGAAGTTGCGTGAAATATTTACCTTATGGCCAAGGACAAACTATTGTTAGAAAAAAATTGAGTGCACTCTCTCGTTAATTGATTTACCGACAATATAATAACAATAACAATAATAGTAATAACAATAACAATAATATCCTTCAAAAAAAAACAATAATATAATGATAGTTTTTTTAGGGAAGAATATAATGAGAGTTGAAAGTAGATGTAAATGCGCCCAGGATGTAATTGTGCTAAGCTGAGCATAATATACTAGTTAAGGAGACTAATTTAAAAGTTTTGTATTGAAAAATGATGAAATATAAAATGTTCTATTTTATTAAAATCAAAAAGTTGTTGTTTTTAATGAGAAAATTTTATTTTTCTCTTTCTTAACTAGTGTCCCGCGGGTACTGGTTAACACAATAATATAAGGGAAATGTTAACTAGTATCCCAGAGCACTAGTTAACATTTCCCTATACTTAAAGCTTGAGTTAGACTGTTTGAGGGAAAAAGCTTGAGTTAGACTTCTTAATATACTTATTCAATTTTCAGAAAATAATTTCTCATGTCATATAGAACCAAAATGGACGGCAAAGTTATGTTAAGATATTTAACATTGTTGCATTTATATATCTGAATTTGTACTCAGTACCTCGTATTTTGTTTTGATAACTCAAACATTTGGTCATCGTAAAAGAAAATTCAAACTTTGTTATCTAGTATTCTTGATTTATCTGAAATTAATTCCAAAGAAACTCAAATGTGTGGTTATCCTATATTAATTTATCGTTTCAGATATTTCAGTTTTCTTAAAAGAATTATTGTTCCGGAAATCAATGAATAGTCACTTTCTGGAAATCTATTCCAGCTAAGTGTGTGTGTGGAAGAAAATATCTAAAAACTGAGGGAAAAAATTGTGCCAAATGAGAAAGGTGAGATAAAGATTTAAATAAAATGAATGTTGGATCGTGAAAAAAGTTTGGGGATCATCACTAGTTCAAAAACAGCACATACGTTGTAGTACATCATATATTTACCAAAAACCTAAAGATGTTAAATATATGAATTATCTTGCTTATATATTATTCAACATTTATTTTTCCGGTTTAATATAGAACTCCTAACTTAAACTTGTTACAACAATGTAGGGGTATGAAGACCAACACAAAACTGCAACATCTGTGCTTTTAGTTTTGGGACTATATATCATTCCAGGTTACATTGTCTTTGGCCTACTTCAATCTTGACTTATCTCCTACTCCTTTCCTTTCTTTCACTAGCAGTCCATTCCAATAATCAACATCACATATAATTTGGTCAAAAGCAAAATGCATGATCTTTTGTTTGAACGGCAGTAATGCAGTATGATCATTCACAATTCCATGGGAACTCTCGATTGGTTCTTATCTTGGACAGTGGACACTGACATAAAGCACCCACTTGTTTAATGTGCTATTAGTTTTCATCAGATTAGTTTACTGTCATCATCAAACACAACAATCAAATTACCATGGCCCAAAAGGAGGAGAAACAAGTAATTCTCCACTTTTATAGACAACAAAAATATTCAGAAAATAAAAAACAATATATAGTGAGAAGAAAAAACATTTTATCAGGTTAAGAATAGGCAGCATTAGTCCTTATGAGTTTATATATGATCTACGATTGGTGATAATGGTGGGAAACAAGGAGGCTAGGACTTTATTATTTTTTTGACAAAAGGAAGATAGGAGTAAATAGTTATGGACAGCTAGTTTAGAATATGCAACATTATTATGAGTTTATATCTCATTACCAATTCTCATGGTTTAAAAAGGCCAATTATCATGAGTTGGTTATTACATTTTACACACTTTTTTTTTATTATTATTTTTGTGTTTTTGAGTTGCTAATTACATTTTACGCATTTGTTACATTTTTTGATGAATTGTGTTTATCTTAATTTAAAAAATTTGACCAAGATAAATAAAATGGAAATGTTAACGAGTTCCCCCGAGACACTTTTTTAGCATTCCAAAATAAGAAATTATTCTTTATAAAAGTGGATGAAGACAAGTCAAAAGACCTCTCTCAAACTTGCTTGAAACTTCACTCACTATTTGGACCCAGATATGAGTTTGATGACATTGGTAAAATGTTGGTATGATGTTTGGTGGTACAAGTGCATCGTTTCCAAGTAAAAACAGGTTTCAAACTTCAACATATTATAGTTCAATTATCATTCTCTTTTGAAGGCTACAACTTCAAGGAAACATTACAAATTTTGATTTCACAAAAGTTAACCAAGGTTTTCGTACATGAGAAATATGTACCTGGTTGAACTTTTGAGACATCAAATTACTCACAGTATGTAAATATTAAATATACAGTAGCAAATGCTAAAGTGACATGTTCAAAAAGATTTGCCCACCGCAACTTCAACACAACTAAGCACATAGTGTTTTCCCTCTAACCACTTGGGAGCAAATATGTAAACAGATTGCACACAAGCCTTGTTGGCCTTTCATGCATACAGTGTTTCATCAGTGCCTTGAACGGTTTCTTAGCCTGAAATGTCAACTTTCTGAATCAGTAAATCATGATTGAGATGATGAGGAAAAAACCTCAAGAGGCACGGGAAAAGAAAGACATTAATTTCACCTGGGAGAACGAGAATAAGGAGAGCGTGAACGAGGCGGAGAACGAGTGCGAGAAGGGGACCGAGAACGGGTGCGAGAAGGGGACCGAGAACGGGAGCGAGATTTTGAGTGATATCTTCTGGAACCCCTGCTTCTACTTGGACTTCTACTACGCCTGTATCTTCTGCAGTTAATCATAATATTAATTAAACCAGAGGAAAACAAAGTGTTGCAAAAATAGTATAATTTTATTAACGGGTAACCATTCACTATTCCATTTCGCTGAGAAGTCCTAACTACTTGATGGTTAAGGTGTTCCGATAAAGTTACACAAATTACAAATCCTAGAGTATACAAGGTGTGATAAAATACCTTGGTGGGGAACGACTGTAACTCCTGCTGCGGCTGCGACGTCTATACCTACTCAATCGACTAGTTTCAGCAAGCTTTTCTTGCCTCTGTCGCTCCTGTTCTTTTTTCTTGGCTTGTTCTGCAGCAGTATCTTTTTTAACTGCAAAAGAAAAACAATGCTCTACATCAGAAAACGTTGAAGTTTATTTGATTTGCAGTTGAGATAAATTATTCAAACAGTCATACTTTGTTTGTTGAGTTGCTTATTCATGATCCTTTTAAGTCTCTCTTGGGGTGTTTCTTTCTTCTCCCCTGGTTGAGGTTTTAGGAGCCCTCCAGAACCACTAGCCTTTAACTTTGCTAGTGCTGAGCCTGAAGGTGTGCTGTGGAAAAGAGAATAGCAATAAGCAGATAAATAAAAAATAAAAAAATTCAGATATTTTAAAAGGTTGTTATTCTGTTCTGTTGTTTCTTTGGCATATTTTTGTGGTTGTTTTCTCTTGTTATCTGACATTGGCAGAGCAGACAATTTATCGAGAACCTTGAATTATCACTTGAAGGAACTTGTTTGTTTTGTGGAAACAGAAAACACTTCATTTGCACGAGCTTAGCTCTGGGGATTGATGTGTACAGATTTGCTGAACCACTTTTAGACACCATGTATACATCTTTAAGAATGCAATAAATTTTTGTGTAAATCTTTAAGAATGCAATGAAAAAAAAATTCTAAACAATACAGTTCTACCATTCCTAACAGATGAAACCACAAACCATTTTAATAGAACTCTATTCACATTCATATATACATTGTTGGGTGATGGTAGGTATACCTTATGGGTGGCTTCAACACTTTAGCACCTTTATCGATAGATACACCAGAAGCAGGATCAACGTGCAATGCTTCGAGTATACAACCAGATGATGACCTGCAATACAGTAGAGGTATCAGATAAAATAATTGTAATATTTACATGCAGCTACAGGTAATTATGCAAAATTCATTTCAGGGAACATTGAGCTCCAAATAGGAAGCATCCTCCATCTTCCTCTTGGCAGTTACCCTGACAATCCTAGTCATGATCTATTCTAAAACCAAATATATTTGGCTCAGGAAACAATATGGGTGATATGCTGCGCAGAGAAAAGACTGTCCAATCAATCTTGGCAATAATTAAAGGTCCAGTGCTCCGACCGGTTTAATGTATCAACTCGAGATGTGGGAGATCGTGGTGGAGAAAATCCTTCACGCCTAGTTCCATCTGCTTCTCCAGAGCCCCCAAATTCAGTTATGTATTCTATTTTAGGAGTCTTTGGTTTGCTTCGGAGAATATCGTCAGAATGGCTGCTCCGTGAATAACGCCTTGCATAGGACGGGGAGTAGGACCGTGATCTGGACCTTGACCTGCATATTGAAAATGTCAAAAATACCATATAAATTCTCCTTCACGAGAAGAATGAGTAAAATGGAAAACGCATATGTGCTCAAAGAGTGCTAATGCTATACCTTCTAGAACGAGAATAAGCTTCGTAAGTAGGACTTTGCCTTGATTCCCTGCATGTATATATTGAGTCAACCATTAAGACTAGTATGCAAGAATAATCTGCTATCCATTTGTCAGTTGGAGCACAATTTCAGAATATTCTTCGTTCAATCGGAAGCAGAAAAATATTAATATTTTCTACCGGTAGGGGTCATGATGTAGCACACGAGTTCCAGGTATCCGTGTAGCTTCTCGCTCTCTCTCCCTTTCAACTTGAGAGGCCTTCCTTCTTTCCTTACGACTCAGTTTCCTCTACAAAATTTATAAGATATACCAGTCAAAAACATCCTACACGGTAATCTCAAAATATCAGCAAAAATATTATTCATTCTTGTCATGAACATTTCCGCTTACAATTGCAGGATCGCCTTTGATTATCTCCTTTTGCCTTTTTTGTTCCTCTTTGGCTTTCTTATCCATGTAAACAAGCCAACCATACCTTTTGACCCCATATTCTTTTGCAATTATCTCCATCCCTTCATCATTGCTATCATCACTATTAAAATCCTCATCATCCTCGTCGTCTTCATCTTCCTCATCATCGTCATCTGAAATCTGAGATTCCTCTTTACCATTTCCGTCATATGAAAACCCAACCTGTGAGTAAGATCCTTTGGTTGCAGCAGGCTGTGACACATTAGATCTACAAATGAAACATGAAACAAACAGATAAGTTTATATGTTACAAAGTGTGCAAACAACACATCATATAAAGCTGCAAATTATAGATCTACGAACCAGTTCAGACCAAGAAAGAATCAATAGACAAATTCAAAATCAAAAGATATGATAACAAATTCAAAATCAAAAGATATGATAACAAATTCACAATCAAATAACAAACTGACGAATCACAAAGTCCAAAATTACTACATAGAGAAATAGACAATTATGGTTTGACGGAGTTCCCCTTGTTAGAGTTGGACTAAACTTTGTAGAGCTAATTTTCAGCTCATCTAAGCTGTGGCTTCATTCACCTCATCAGCCTCTTCGATTCATAGCAAACTTACAACATATTTGCGTGTGTTATATGGTTTGTGACTGTCTATAATGAGAACCATGGAGCTGATGTGTTCATGTTTGTTGCGTGCATATTTGGAGTCGAGTGTTACCACTGAGGACAATAGTTTGTACAGAACCAACCCTTGTCATTTAACGGTTGTATTTTGAATATTTGCAAAACATTGAACCACTGTCTTTTAGCCATAATGAAAATTGATTATAATGTTTCAGAATCACCTAAGTAAGTTTCTGATAAAAAAAGAATCGCCTAATTTTACATGAAAACGATTTTCTACGCGCATTAACTCAATTCTGAGATCTAGAGTTGTAAAACTCAACCAATTCTACAAGATAACTCGAGAGTTTGACAATAATGGAAATAATGACTCAAAAGAATCAGTAGTGCATGGAAGCACAATATTGTTAGTATATGTTGCTTAACCATCAGACTATTTGCATTAAGAGTAAAAAACAAACCCAGAACCAACAGCTATTTACAATTTTATTTTACACACCATCCATATAAAGATATATGGATACATCAATGCTTTGCTCAGATATGACATGAAACAGTCAGTTAAAAATGAATGGAAAGAATCTCCCAACCTGTCTGATGCAAATGGAGCAGCAGCCTTGGCCTCCATCTCTAGATTTACATGTTGCAAAGCGTCCTCATCGGTAACTGTTACCATTAAAAACCAAGTTTGTAAATTTAGCTGCGAAAGTAATCCCTGGATGTCAGGTTGGCCTCAATTCTAGAACCTTTTCCGTTCTATGGCATTATTATCAGGAAAAAAGAATATTGAAGAGAAGAAATACAAAAAAACCACAATAATCAAACTGTTTATATTATGAGAATCAAACTCGTTGTCAAGAAATAAAGAAGTACCGACATCCTCTACGCCGATGCTTTATTAAATCCCGATAACGCTCAAAATTAACAAACTCTTCTAATTCTTCTTCCTCTTCAGACTTTTCCTGGACACGCCTAAAACTACTATCCCG
>Ga0099826_10002690_pt1 | contig 11607 bp, 4 predicted proteins | sample Mtrugardesep15_FD_76830 | JGI IMG/M metagenome (GOLD analysis project Ga0099826, IMG submission 76830) | Root nodule microbial communities of legume samples collected from California, USA - M. trunc garden sep15 | ecosystem: Host-associated > Plants > Roots > Nodule | place: USA: California...
GAATACCCTGAGATTCATGCAGTTGCAGGGTTGAATACCATATAAATGGTACACTGCACAGGATATATAATATTATTCTGTAAATGCCTTATTTTATCGTGTTCATTGTAGTATCTATTTTATGTGTTCAAGCCTTCAACTTCATGCAGGGGAGGGGTTTTAACGTTTTTGTTTGAAAACAAAATATATTTTCCATTTAATAGTTTTTTTTAAAAGAATTTTCCATTTAATAGTTGTCCATTTAATTAATACGTGATAGTGCAACGATATCATCTTTCAAATTAGGAGGATAAGGACAAATTTTCACTAATTCCTGTGGAGATTTACAGCTCAACTGTGATTGTTTGAAATGTATTTGAATACTTGTTAAGAAAGAGTTTAATTTCTTTAGACGGTAAGTCTAAAGATATGCATGGATTCAATGATTTAAGTCGTGTTTTTTTTTCTTGGATTCGATATTATTTTTTTATTTACTTTTTAACTTCTAAAAAAAAAATTCACTTCCAAAAAAAATAAAAACAATATTTTATTCACCTTTATTTAAATTATTTTTCCCACATTTCAACTCATTTCCATTCTTGGTAAAAAAAAAAAAGTCATTCCATTCGACAGTTAAAAAAAAAATACATTTCATTCCACTGGTTCTCTGCTGTAGCCACGTGTTTTTTCCCAACTCCTCTCCTTCTTCATGATCCATCTTCCTTCTGTTAATTTCCTTCTTCCAAAAAAACATTGTTCTTCTTTTCTCTCTTCATCAATGTCAAATCTTATTTGCTTCGTTTTTCATTCATTCTTCTATTCCACGGTATTAATTCATTTCATGTTATTGGATCATTTACATGCAAATAATATTGCTTATTATTATTGTTGTTGCTCTATTCAGTTGCTAGGTTTTTGTATGAAATCATGGTATAGAGCAAAGCAATATAGAATGAATGCTGATGAATGATATATGTTTATTCATTATTACACGCAACAAATTCAAGAAGAATTTCACATGTCAAACGAGGTCTAAGAAAAAGGAAATTGAATTGTGTTTATGTATGTTTTCCTTGTTGATGATTGTAATGCTCTATATATAGAGGAATGAAAGACAAGCGGGCAACAAACTGCGCCTCTAACCCATGGCACAACAACACTCTTGAAAACTACATTCTTAGGTCTTCTAGGAGACACGACATTGATATGCATGACCTTTTAACTATTTGTATAAGATCCACAATCTTTGGTACTAGGAAACCAAAAGTGTTAAACACAGATGATATATACGCATGTTGATTGTCTTCACACACTTTCTCATGTTTGCCCACTTAGCTTGAAATTACTTTGAGGGTTGCATGTCCCCAGTAAAAGTCCTGGTCACCAATCCCACAAGTGGGGAAACCCCGGTCAAGTCCACGCATGTGGTTATACCATTGCTATCATGCGATAAATCATAAATGGTTTTTAATTGCGCCATACAATAACTTATTGTTCTTTTGAAACGTTTTATGATTGAAAATTTAGCTTAGCAATTTGCGATTTGAATCTTGTTCTGATAATAACTATGCTTGGAATATCTGAACACTTGAGTTTTAAGTGCATTCGTGATTGGTTTATGAAAATTATTTTACTATTTTGATCTTGAGTGACAAAAATATTACCTTGTTTTTTCATTTCGTATTTCCAAAGGTTTGTATATAACAAAAACAAGATTCTTAAGGAAAAGTGTATTCTACTTTTCCCCATAAGAAGGAAACGAAGAGAATATGGGGGCTTTCTGAAGAGGTTGGGGTGTTCTCTTTTGTGCCTCTAGTTTTCTTACATTTTAAACCATGGCTACATAATACAATGATAAAGAATGCCATTATTGTACCAAAAAAAGAAATGAGAACATCATTAATGTATGTTTACTGAATTGAAAATAATACTAAATCAACTTATTGATGTACGCTTGAAATAGCAGTATGGTGTTTTTGGCCAATTTTGGGTCTAAACTGAGAAGCTAAGCGCCTTTTATGTTGCAGCTGTCTATTTAACAGCAAATAATTATAACAAAGGTGTTAATTCTCAGCTAACAGCGTTGCAGCTGTCTAGAACTTCATTTTATGCACTTACTTGCATCTGAAAGTATGAGCTTACTTTGTATGTACTCCGTATTTTCAGGATGTTTTAGCTTGATTAAGATTTGAAAAGAAAGATGTCATTTAGGAGACTGAGAGATAGTATACTTGAAAAGATTTTATCTCCGGAAGAGCAGCAGGTCAAGGTACTAGACATTAATTTTGCCCTATTTTATGAACCTGAAGTGTTAAATTTGATGTTTATTGTTATATTCTAACCCTGCATTTTCTATGATATTCTTCCATCCAAAAGTTTGCATGTAGTCGAATTATATGTTAAGAAACGAAATACATTTCTCTTAAATTCCCCTACCTGCCAAAAGTCAGGTTCGATGAAATTAGGATAATTAGTTATCTTCCTAATTGGATGAGCAAGGAAACTACTCTACAGCTAGGAGGTTCCATTTTCTAGAGATATTTTGAAGTAACAAAATGTTTGTTTTTCTTTGTTCTTTTCAGATCGCAGAAGTCAGAAGGATAATTGGTCCAATTGCCGACAAGTTCCCGGCTATATGTTCGGATGCCTCAGTGCTAAGGTTTCTTAAAGCACGGAACCATAATACTATAAAAGCTGCAAGGATGTTGAGAGCGAGCATAAAATGGAGGCTGGAATTCAAGCCTGAGAAGATTCGATGGGTGTGAATCCAATGTTACTTTTTATCTGTTTTTCAATAAATAAAAAAGAATATGTGAGTTCGATTTGGAAAAATATGAAGCACAGAAATTTGTGAAGAATGCTAGTCCTCTAAGTTCATTTTGGCATGGTTTAATGAATAAAAACTTAGAAACTTAGATAAATATAGCTCAATCGCAATGAAGAACAATTAAAACAAAGCCGTTAGCTTTAGTTTACAAATGTACTTGATGTAACTAGGACAGATCTATCACTGTACAATGTTAATTTTCATTGAAAACAAGTAAATTTAGTGGCATCAGCACTCACTTCTTTATTCTGTTTATCCAATTTCAGGATAGCATTCCTGACCATAATCGGGTGGTTTCAAATAGTGTTGAGTTACTTACTGTAAACTAGGTAAGTGCAACTAAAAGACCATTATCTATTTTACTTTATACAATCAGGATGATGTAGCTCAAGAAGCTTTGATGGGAAGGATATATTGGGCTGATTACTTGGATAAGCAAGGAAGGGTTGTTTTTGTTATTAAAGCTGGACGTCAGGTAATCTAAATACCTCGATGGGAATTAACTCAAATTTCATTTTTTGCTGTTGATGTACTTGATCCGTCTTGTTTTGTGGACGTCATTGTTAATATAATTGATGATTAACTAAGAACTTAGTTATTCAATGTAGAGTACAAGTGCGGCAATCGTACAGATCAGGTACCTCGTTTACTGTTTGGAGAATGGTATATTGAATCTAAGTTCCACACAAGAACAAATGGTTTGGCTAATTGATTTTCAAGGGTGGAGCACATCGTGCATATCAGTAAAGGTAACCCGAGATGCTGCTCAAGTCTTGCAGAATCATTACCCTGAAAGGTTGGGCCTTGCAGTCTTGTACAACCCACCAAAATTGTTCGAGTCATTTTGGACGGTACGATATCATAATCTATCCTGTCTTTATAACCATTTTTTTCCCGCTTTTGTGTGTGGTGGTGGGGGGTGGATTTTATTATATGAGACGTATCTGCATGATGAAACAGGAGACATTTGCTTATCCTGCAAATATCACCTTAGTGAAACCATTTCTTGTGAATTTATTTTTGTGTTTGATAAGTGTGCATTCTATGGAACAGATGGTGAAACCATTTCTTGAACCAAAGACTTACAGAAAGGTGACATTTGCTTATCCTGACAACCCAAGGAGCCGAACGATGATGGAAGAACTCTTTGACATGGACAAGCTAGAATCCTGTTTTGGTGGAAGAAATACGGCCGGAATGAACTTTGAAGCTTATGGTCAAAAAGTGAGAGAAGATGACAAAAAGATGATTGATTTTATTGATTCTTGCTGTTCAACCTCAGAAGCTAATGAAGTACTGCAATCAAGGAATGATTCTGATAATGAATCATCTGGTAGTGAAGCAGTTTATTCAAACTTGGATGAAGATGAAGAAACTATACATAAGCGATCGCCATGCTCCAGATATGAACCCAAGAAAGAGTTTCATCATGAGAAAAATGAGTGAAGAGGTGAACCAAAAGAGCAATGGGCACTGGCTGGTTCAATTACGTTACTCATCCAAAATTTAGTAAACCAATATGCAATGTTGGTTTTAAAGTGACATCTACATTTATTTCAACCAATGCCCAATGTAGCAGACATCAATATATGGAGCCATATGCACCTTTTCAGTGAAAGTGTGAAGAAGTTGAGTTGACTCTTTTGGCTTGAGAATTTCAGAAGTGGGGTGTGTTTGTATTTTGTAATTTGTTGAGAAGGACTACCCACCACTCTTTCATGTACAGTCTAACCTATGTCCTAAATGTAACACAAAAAAGCATGTTTGATATATATAGATTTATTTTTTATTGAAAGTTTTAACATTTTATAATGTGACCTTTAAAAATTATCCAAAAAGGAAAAAATTAAATAGATATTTGAGATTCTTGATGACTTAATTGTTGCTTATAATTTTCGGGAACCAAAGTTATCGTCTATTTTTTTCTTAGATAATAGTTAGGACGGTGAACTTAAAAGATTGGACCATCATAACAAAGTTAATTATAATTGTTGGTTTAATAATAAACAATTGTAATGATCAAAACTTAATATGTTTATTACCATTGTACTTCACTAATGCTTTTGGACACTAGATAAAATAGATCTTAATAGTGTAAGTGGAAATTTCATCGGAGCTATAAAGAATTGTTAGAAGATCGAACACGTTTTATCTCACCTTTGAGGACTATTCAAAAGAGGAGGAGCTTGCTTGACCCGTAAGTAAGGTGAAAATAGCCCAAATCTGCCAACAAGGGACATATGGTCTGACTCTGATCTGACCTACTTAAAAGTCTAATTCATGATTCGTTTAGAAAAAAGGCTAGACTTAATTTATTTATTTTTAAATGTCTATTTATTTAGCTGGCCAGTCTAATTCTATAAGCATTAGCTTGTAGTCTATAAAAACAACCCAAAAGTTGTCGAAAATAGCTAAATTGAATTGATAATTTATTCAGAAAACAGAGACAAGGAAGATTTCATCGCCGTTGCCGGCCAAAATCAGGTGCCGAATTAAAAATATTTGTGAATGTATATGAAGTTGGCAGTCCAACACCAGCCTGGAAGAACAAAACACTGAAAACATGGCATGTTTTATGGAATAGTAAATTATAAAAATGTCAAAAACTCTAGGAAGCAATGATCGAGACAACATCCATTTTTCATCATTCTTTCTTTCTATACTTTATTAGTTTGATCAATTTAATAATATTCTCTAGTTTGATTGTAGTTTGTGCTAATAAATAATTGATTTTGAATATAAAACTATTTTGAATATAAACATTTTCATATTTGAATGCACATATGTATCAATGACTTGAATAATAAATTTAAGAATATCTTCCTGAGTTTAGTTAATTGGTAGAAATATTACATAATGTATGTAGAATTGAAATTTGAATTCAGACATCCTACTTATAAATAAAGACTGAAAATTGAGTAAAACCAATTATATTCAATTTCACACAATTTTTTTTTTTACACAAATGGTTGGTGCACAATGTAAAAGTGTTATAAATTCTGGACTACCAAATTCATACCACAAATTTAATAAAAAAAATAGCGCACACAGTTTTTTATTTCTCAATAAATATAAAGTAGTTTTTTTTTTCTTACAAAATGGATATACAGGGAGTAGATTTTACAGAAAGCAACTTCTGTGCTATTTTTTTCCTGTCAAATAAAAAAAAAAACTTCAGTGCTATTTTTCCCTTACAAAACAAACTTCTGCACTATTTATGTGACTCGAACAAAATTTAGAAGAAAATGACATTGAACTATATTTTTATGATAAACCTATATTGATACATTTTTTTTTAAAGATAAACCTATATTGATACATGTATATCTTATTTTTCACACAAATAAACATGTATATCTAAATTATTAAATCATTGAATACATTTTATTTATGTTAATGTTAATATCCCTGAATTATTAGCCATGAAATTGTAATTCCCAATCTCAATTAGTCAAAACAAAGAAAATATGAACTCTAGAATTCTCTTAAACCAAAATTACCATGAAACAAAACAACCAAGGCAACTCATAGAACACCATAGTCATAATGAATTAAATTGAACATTAATGAAACTATAGAATTCCTAAACAAAATTACCATGTCATGTCCCACACAACACAACATAGATCTCATCTCACAACATGAAAGCACGACAGAGTAAAAGGTTTTCTTTCCAGACAGCAACAATGAAAAAAAAAAAGCAAAAATTTAGAATAATGTCATCATGATAGTATTCTATCATTTTCTTTCTCTTCTTTTCGTGCCGCCCCACACTCTCTCTTTTCAAACCAACAAAGGTCACATATCCAATGCTATAACAGAAACATTAACACATACATTCACCTTCTTTTGTGAATGTTTTGTCAAATAAACCAAACAAAAAAAGATACATAGAAAGAAGAAAAAAAACACATATCCTTGATTTCTGGTGAGTCTTTTTTCTTAAAAAAATCATTTTTTTCTTCATATTCGATGACCCTTTATTCTATAATTGATGTGATGTGATCAATTCATCATTTTCCTATACAAAAATCTAATTTTTATTTGATTTCAGGGATTGAATTTATCACTGTTGGTCTGTGTCATTCATTTTGATTCATTGGTGTTGAGGTAAGTTTAAGCTTAAATTTTTGATAAATTTCAAAACTTTATTATTTTAGCTTTTATTTCCTTTTATGGAACTGTTGATGATGGTCACTAGATCTTATTTTGGGTATCCTTTTGTTTGTTTATGGTTGATGAATCAAAAAACAGGTTTTAGCTGAGGGAAGAGTTATCAAAGAGAAGGAGATGGGATCAGTGATTGAAATTGGAATCAAAATTAGGAAATTTGTTTTCATTTCAATCAGAGGGGTTTATAGATCAGCTTGCCATCATCCATTTCTTTTGGGATTTTTAGGTTTTTTGCTGTTTTTGTACAGATATTTTCCTTTTTTGTTTTCTGTTTTGGTTTCTGCATCTCCTGTTTTAGTCTGCACTGCTCTTCTGCTAGGGACCCTTCTCAGTTTTGGGCAGTCAAATGTGCCTGAGTTTGAAAAGGAAGAGAGAGTTACTCATGGCATTTCGTCATTTCAAACTGGATTTTCGGAGGGTGAAACCGTTGTTTCTGATAGAGATGAGAGCTATTTTGTGAGAGGATATTCGGAACATAGAAGTGATATTGAAGAGAGTGGCATTGAAGAAGAGATTGGCGTTGAAGAAGCGAGTTTGGTGGGTGTGAAAGATGATAGGAGTGAGGATGATCGTGGTATGCTTTATGACTCTGCGCTGGATGATGATAACTTGCAGGATATTCAGCATGAGAAGGAAGTAAAAGGGGATGTAGAAAGGGAATTGCGTAGTTTTGACTTAGGAAAGGGCAAGGAAGTTCATGACGGGAACCTCACATCTGAAGTTGTTTCAAGTGACGACGAAGCTATTGAGAAACAGTATGTCATGGTTCAAAAAGAAGATGATGATGATGATGATATTTTTGAAATTGAGAATGGTAAAGCTCGGGGAGGCGGGTTTGATTCATTTAAGGAAGGTGATGCAGATTGTTCGCCCAGTTCATCTTGGAAACGGGTGGAGAACAACTCTGATGAAGACGACTCTGAGGATTCAGGGTCTGATAGGGCAGAGAGTTCTTCACCGGATGCTTCCATGGCTGACATCATGCCGATGCTTGATGAGCTCCACCCACTTTTAGATGTAGATGCCCCACAGCCTGCTCATTTGTCCCGTGATGGTTTTGATGCTGCATCCGAGAAATCTCAGAAAAGCGACAACGACGATGACGATGATGACAACAGTGTCGAATCAGATGAAGATATTGAAAATCATGGTGAAGCGGAAGAAGATGGTGTTGATGAAGAGGAAGAAGCAATGGAGGGTGGCCACGAGGATGAAAGTAAATCTGCTATCAAGTGGACAGAGGATGACCAAAAGAATCTTATGGATCTGGGAACTTTGGAGCTTGAAAGGAACCGACGATTGGAGAGTCTTATAGCTAGGAGAATGGCAAGGAGATTGATGACTGAAAAGAATCTAATAGACTTAGATAGTGCCGATGTTCCCTCTAATGTTGCGCCTATTTTTGTTAGACGAAACCCTTTTGATTTCCCTGATGAATCTTATGCTGGCATGGGATTACCACCCATTCCTGGTTCCGCCCCATCTATTCTACAGCCTAGACGAAACCCTTTTGACATTCCGTACGACCCAAATGAAGAAAAACCTGATCTTAAAAGGGACAGTTTTCAACAAGAGTTCACACAGTTTAATCAAAAAGATGCATTATTTCGGAGGCATGAAAGTTTCAGCATGGGACCATCAGTATTGGGGATATCTAAGCAAGAGAGGCATGATATTAATTGGAAACCTGTCTTTGTATCTGAAAGGATGGTTTCGGAGGGAACAAGCTATTTCCAGAGGCAATCTAGTGAAGTAAGTGATTCAAAGTTGAGCGAAGTAAGTGATTCAAAATTGAGTTCTGTTCCAGATACTGAGTCAGCAAGTTCAGGTGATGAGGATGAGAGGAAATTAAGTGAACAAGACTTGTCCCCAGTGACTGAATTAACATCTAATTTGGATGGCGTTACTATTGAGGTTGGTCATGGAAGTGGATCCTCTGAAGAAAATGAATCTGTGGAGATGATACAAGGTGAGGAGAGCAATGTTTACCATGATGAAGATGAAATAGTGCTCGGTGGAGTGGAAGATCCTTCTGAGATGGAATTTTATCCTGCAACAGGAGAGCTTGAAATCGACGAGCAACTCAATGATGGGGAAACAGATTTGAGAAGAGAACCAAGTGTTGATGTGAGCAGCAGCAGATCAAGCCAGTCCTACCGATCAGAAGTGATTGACGACATACCTGATGAGGAATCAGAAAAAACTGCAAATTTGCAGCATGAAGATGGTCACTTCCCAGAATCGAGAACTTCAACCCAAACTTCAGTGGAGGAATCGATAATTTCAACACAAACTTCAGTCGAGGAATCAAACTTCCAGCATATAAGTGGTGAGGTGGAAGAGACCCCACTGGTACCAGTTTATGACTGTAGCCCACCCTCAGCAGAAAAGCTTATATCTTTTTCTTCTTCCGTGTCTTCTGATTCAGCAACAGAGTTTTCTGAGACAGCATTGCCTACTGTCTCAGTTGATACAACTGCTGATGTGGCCGATAAAGAGTACAAGCCCAATGACAAACTGGAGGATAATTCTTCTAATCATGTGAAAATTCAAGCAGCCTCTTCCGAACTGCATGTGAAAGTCAAAACTGAAATGAGGTCCGAGGAATCTGAAGATATAGATCAGTACAATGTTACTGCAGAGGAGTTATCTGCAGTTATACCAAGTTTTGTTGATCAAAATGGACCTGTAATGGCTGAGTTTTCTGTGGATTCCAACTTTTCTCTGGATATTGGATCAGAAAAGGGTGTAACTGGTTCAGGTTTGGTTCATGAACAGGATATAGACAACCACATATCTGCTGATTCTGAAATGCTTAATCAAGACAATGTGGAGTCTCCAGATTCAAACTATCATCTGGCTTCTGATAAGTTACATCTATTGGATAATGAGTCTGTGGAGGAAGATGCACTGCCCAATGAAGTATCTAAACTAGATAATGAAGATATGTCTGTTTCAGTACAAGATGAAGATGAAATGCCAGATTCCGTGGCTTCTGATTCTCATCATATACCTTCTAATAGTTCATCTATGCATGCAGCAGGGGATTCACAGTTCTTACCGGTAGAAACAAAATATTTAGAGAAAAATTGGTCAAATGAAGAACGCATATTTCCGATCGAACAGGATAATGTCTTGTTGTCAAGTTCCAGGAAGCAACAAGAAGTTGATGTCAAGACTCCCTCCGACTTGGAGAATCATCTGTCAAGCTCTGATAAATTGGTAGATGCACAATCTTCCCGTGATCATGATGAAAGTCAGGTAAGTCAAATAATTCATTCCTTGAACTTCTTTTGCTTTAATGTTCCATGTTTAAGGAAAATCACATATGAAGAAAAAATAGATACAGTTGTAAATGTTTTCATAGAAAGAATTATTTTCCTATTCCATTTTAACCCAAGAAATTGGAAGTCGTTGTAGTTTTTCCTCCTACTGATTATATTCTTGTTGAAGTTGAGTTTTGGATAGAAGAAAGAGAAGAACAAGAAAAAGAAAAAAAATTATGGCGAAATATGTTTGATACTAACTTAATACAAAAGACTAAACATTAACCTCTATTTATAGGTACACAAGACTCCTAATCCTAAATTAGTAGGGTAATCGGTAAATAAAACATGATAATGATTAAGTAATATGGAAACTGATCCTGCGAGATAATCTAAGATACATAAGATTAGAAACTGGTCTGAGGAGATAAACTAATATATTTAAATATATGGAATCTGGCATGCTATTTATCCATGCATTAACAACCAAGCCTTATCCCACTAGGTGTTATGCTATTTATATGTTCTTGCCATTAATATTGCAACTGTATTGGCTCCTAGGATACCTCAGATTTTGATTTCCAATGAATGAACATTTTTCAAGACCTCCCTTTGTCTTTTCTTGATCTATTTTCATTATACTATTGCAAAAATATCAATTACCATCTCCTACTGAGACTGCTAACCCTTGAATACCCAGAAATCCCAATTCAATAGGCTAGCATCAGATAGGTTGTTCTTTAATTTGGTATGCTGAAGACGAAGAAAGACTCTTCTATAAGAACTTTGCAGAAAGATTAATCAAGCAGATAGATGTCAAACAGAGGATACTTGGCATTGACAATTTTACATCTATTGCACAAGTTAATAGAATTGTTGCTTTAAAAGAAGTAATTGTTCAAGCTGTGTTTTCTGTTATTATTTCTACATGCACGTGATTGATAATCCGGAATAATTTGTTCTTTCATTTTCATCTGATGCTCATGACAGCTTTGCTGGCATTGCAATTGTTTGGTGTAAAGTGAGGTTAATTGATCTAAGACTCTAAATAAGCTAAAAAAAAACTGATCATAAAATCTTTGATATTCTGCAGAATTCTTCTGATAACATTATGGTAGAACCTTCACAGGATGCCGGCACTTCCAATGATGGAGTTGGAGAATTGCATGACCATGACTCCTTATTTGAAACTCCTGTTATGATCTCTTCTGTGACTTCTGAAAATTTGGACACCCCTGAATTCCGTTCACCCACTGGTGAAGTGGATTTGGAAGTTTATAAGCATCACGGGGAAGTTGCTAATGAAGACCAAAATGAAGCACAACAAAACTTAGTTCCTTCAGCAGAGGGCTACATGTCTCC
>Ga0099826_10002691_pt1 | contig 11605 bp, 7 predicted proteins | sample Mtrugardesep15_FD_76830 | JGI IMG/M metagenome (GOLD analysis project Ga0099826, IMG submission 76830) | Root nodule microbial communities of legume samples collected from California, USA - M. trunc garden sep15 | ecosystem: Host-associated > Plants > Roots > Nodule | place: USA: California...
ATAAAATCATAATCTTTAATAAAGGGCATTCTCCACTTCCTTGATGTGGTGTTAGCATTTTCAAGCGATTGAGTGACATTGTTCTTTCTCTAAAGTACAAATTGAATGCTTGACTTTGTTGCAATATCTGTATTTACTAATATTGACAAAACTAAAATACCACAATATATTAATAAGCAAAATACATTAGTGTTCACGCTCTTTTTTTGAAAGAACATTAGTGTTCTCACTTGACCAATTCAAGTTGTTCATAATTTTCTTGAGGGCATGATCTTTACTCACATCAAGTGACATCACAATCATTCTAGTACATAATCAATTAGATTTGTCCATATGAACATTTATCTAATAAAAAATTTTAGAATCTCTTTAGGATTTCTAATAATATTTTATACCATTATCATAAAATCGATTATAACGAATTCATTTCCAAATCTTTAAAATGGATAAATGATCAATAATTTTGATAGTATGTATTACGCAAATAAAATCCTTCATGGAGTTTCATATATAACTATCAAGTGAGTCATATAATTTGAGTCTTTCGTGTGCTACTAAACTTGATCAAATATAAAAAAAGATCTTGAATTCAGTTTAGGGGAATTTTCATCTTACAATCTACCCACTATGCTATTTTTATTGTTGGGTGATCTCTTCCTTTTGTTGTTGTTGACCTCTCATCTTACAATCTACCCACTATGCTATTTTTGCTTTTTGTTCTTTCTAAATTTTCATTGAATGATCATGCTCTATGCAATTCCATTCTTATACACATGATGATGAACATTACCATTTGTGCAGTTACTTTATTTATTACACGGCAATTGAGAGTTGTTAGAAAAAAATGGCAAAACAGGACTAATAAAAATGCTAGGCCAAAACTTGATGTATTCCTTTTTTTAGAGGTTGACGTAATCCCTTTATCTACTTTTCTCTAGAATGATTCGTTCTAGGAGGAGGTCATTAGCCACTTGAGCAGTTTGTTGATGTATTCCATTTATCTACCATTAAGTTATAGATGTTAACTATTTGGTTAGTACATTTAATGTATAAATAACAATGTTAAGATTAATCTATAAATAACATCTGTCACAATATTATCAATCTAGCATTTGTGTTCTCCTTCAATGGCATCAACAAATGTCACACATTTCACGGAAGAACAATCAAAAGATGAACAATTGGAAGCAATTGGAGAAGAGTGTAAGAATCTAGTTCTCTCACTTCCTAAAGAATATGGGTTTGGCAATCAATATTATTATTTTTTTCAAGGTTTTTGGACTACACCATCTCAAATACAATCTATAATCTCTTTTCAAAATGACTTTCAAGCTAAAGATAGTGATGTTGTTATTGCCTCTATGCCAAAATCAGGAACAACATGGTTGAAAGCCCTAACCTTTGCAATTATTAATCGCTATCATTTTTCTTCTCTAGAGAATCATCCATTACTTAAAACTAATCCTCATGAATTAGTACCTTTCTTTGAATTTCATATTTATGTTGATACCGTTTGCAAATTTCCTAAAGTTGATTTATTAAACATGATTGAACCAAGGATTTTTGGAACTCACATTCCTTTTACTTCTCTAGCCAAGTCAATTAAAGAGTCCAAATGCAAGATAATTTACATATGTAGGAACCCATTTGACACTTATGTCTCTTATTGGAATTTCATGAGTAAAATTGCATTAAATCAATCTTTAGAGAATGATTTTGAAAGGTATTGTAAGGGAATATGTCATGTTGGTCCATTTTGGGACCATATGTTGGGTTACTTGAAGGAGAGCATAGCTAGACCAAACAAGATTTTATTCTTGAAATATGAAGATCTTAAAGAAGATATAAATTTTCATGTTAAAAGAATTGCAATGTTTTTGGGTTGTCCTTTTACTCAAGAGGAGGAAAATAATGGTGTGATTGAAAATATTATCAATTTATGTAGCTTTGAAACGATGAAAGAGTTGGATGCAAATAAATGTGGAGGGTTAGGATGGAATATTGAGAAAAAGTACTACTTTCGAAAGGCAGAAATAGGGGACTGGATGAATTATCTTTCTCCTTCAATGGTAGAAAAGCTGTCCAAAATCATAGAAGAAAAATTAAGTGGATCAGGTATCTCATTTAAAGTATGCCCATAATGCTAAATAATGTTGTTATATGCACTTGGCTAGTGAGTGAAAATTTTAATTGTGAGGTTTTTATTTTAAATAAGTGGCTATATGACGAGGTTTGTATTTAGTGTAAATGCAAGACACAAATAATGTTGTAGCTCTTTTATTTTTCATTTGTTGAATGAATACTGTTGTAGCTCTCCATTGATTTTGAATGAAAGGATATTATATTATAAAAAAATATATCAATTATAATGTTTGAATGATGGAAAATTGGTAATTTGGTATAATGGAAAATATGTTATCAATAGAGATAACTCATTCCCCTCGTCGACTATGTGGCAATCTTAATCTATGGAAATTGGTATAATGGAAAATATATTTGTTTATAGATGGATGGGAAGTGTATGTAAAGGTTTAGTTAATGTAAAAGTTTATATATATACATGGTTTTGTTAGAAGACACCAACTAATTTTTATAAATATGTCTTTTAGCAAAGTTATAACTAAAAAGTGAAAATCACACCTTGAGGTGTGGGTTGCTAAAAGACACATTCATGGGTGGCTTTTATCAAAACTCATATATATATATATATGCTAAAATATGATTTTGGTCTTTGCAAATATGCCTCGTTTTGGTTTTAATCCCTGTAATTTTTTTTTGTTGTTTTTGGTCCCTGCAAAATATTTTGTTTTTGAAAAACAAAATATTTTGCAGGGACCTTTTTAAAAAACAAAAGATTTTGCAGGGACTATTTTTCTCATAAATTGGTTCAGTCATCATGTGTCACGTGTGCAAATCATCACAAAGGTGGAGCCAGAGACCAAAACCAAAACGAGACATATTTGCAGGGACCAAAAACAAAAACAAAAATTTACAGGAACTAAAACCAAAATGAGGCATATTTTCTGCGACTAAAACCATATATATATATATATATATATAGGATGGTTTAGATATATTTGTTGAAGGATATTCTAACGATTATCGCTAGATAATGAGAGTATAGCAATACTTGAGAAATCACTCAATCAATCACAACTACCGTAAATCTAAATTGTTTTTGATCACTTGTGTTGTTGTGAAAGCATAGAATCTTTAAGAATCATCTAGCAATCTTGAGAAACTTTGGGGTCTTGCTTCAGTCCAAGTAGAGCTTTGTGTAGCTTGCATACTAAGGTTTTGTCATCTTGTTCAAAGACCGGTGCTTGAGTCATGTAGACTTACTCTTGCAAAACCTCATCCAAAAAGGAATTATTTACATCAATTTGCTAATTAATATCCCACTTGAAACTGAGAGCTAAAGTCATAATGATTCTTATGGTAAGAGAAATGTTTCTGTGAAGTCAAACCCTAGTTCTTGACTAAATCACTTAGCTACCAATCTTGCTTTATATTTGTTTTTTGCTTTATATCCACTTACAACAATTGGACCTTGTGTTAACATTTTCCAACATTCAACCGGTAATCATCTCCCACGGATCGCTTTCCATTTTGAACATTGACCCTTATAACAAGAAGTAAATGTGTTAAGGCAACAATTAACGTGTAGTAAAATAGATTAGGTTCCAAATCTTTGGACTCATGCAAATGGACAAAGTAATTCAGATAGATATAAGTAAATCAAAAGCTATATATATATATATATATATATAAGCTAAATATGCTCACTGATGCTTACCATTTTTCATTTGTTTAAAACACTTTCAATCGCTGCACAATATTTTATGCCCTAAATCATTTCCATTCACCTTAGAAGTATCATGGTTATGTAATGATCCAAGATATAATGAGAAAATATTTTGACCCAAAGTAACTTAAGAACTATGAGTCATCATTTTCTAGTGGATAGATTCATTAGAGTGAATCATATAATATTTTGTTATGTCATTCATCACAACAACACGGTGGCAACCAGAAAAGACAAAGATCAAACTCTAGGGAAATGAGAGAAGTCAATAAATTAAAAATATATAAATAAATTGAGAGGAAAATTATGAGAGAGGAAAACCAGTGAGTTAAAGAATTAAAAACAGGAGAATAAGTTTCACCTAAAAGTTGCACAAGTGAATAGGAAATCGAAAGAACAATTTGGATAGATGATTGATTAGATTGTTATTTATTTATTTTTTGAATGTCAATTAATTAGATTGTTATATATGTGTTCAAGTTAAAAAAAGATAGTGATAAAGAAAGCTAAAAAAAAAGCTAATAACTCTTTTCCAATTAAAAAAAATATTTGTCTACTTTAAAGAAATCAGACTAGTACACTAAAATTGGTACCAGAAAGAATTGAAGTTAAGACTTTGAGAACACACTCTAAGATTTTTAAGTCACCATCACCAGACCAACTTAAATGAGTTATTAAAAATATATTGTTTTTTTAAACGTTAAAATAATGTTGTTAGTTCTTGATTTAAATGTTGTAACTTTTTTAAATAGTTATTGTTTTTAAAATAAGTTTAAACAAATAACTTTTTCTTCAAAATAAAAGCTTATATTATCAAATATATATACATGGATGTGTAGTATACTAATTTTATTAAAATTGATTCCTAGTTGATAAATATAATTGATTATCAATTATAAAATCTATCTTAAACTTAATTGTATACATGGTGTCATATATATAGTAAGAGTTTGACATTATAATCCCACAAAAATAAGTTTAAAGTTTGGATTATTTATAAAAATGGTCATTAATAATACATTTTTATCCTCAGTTTGTTTTACAAAAAATAAAAATAATAATTAAATTAATGAAATGGGTTATATACCATAAAGTTTAAAATAACGGAAAATAATGATTAAAAAAATCAAAGAAAAATGTTATAGAAGAGAATAAAAGAGAAAGTATATAATAGTAAAAGATCAAACTACTCGATGTATAAAACATGATTTCTTTTTGTGATTTAAAATTTGAAATTATTTTTTAATGTTAAACAAAAAATATATTAAAATATGAATAATTAAAACTTTATTGAGTAGTTTGACCAAAAATGTAAAACTTTATTAAGGAGAAAACAACAATTGAATAGCTTGAATTTAAATAAAGAAGAATATTTTTGAAAATATTTTGGAGAAGGGAGAATTAATTATAGTGACACGAAAGACCATTTTAGTTTGGATTTGCGGGGAATTGAACTATGTCCCCCCTTGAGGTTATAAAACTGAACTCTCAGTTTTGAGTTTGGAACCTGAGTACCTAGACACATATGAACAGCTTTGCAACCAAGTGACCTCATGGGAGAGAGGCTTATACAACTAAACGTTACTTCATTCGTTTCAAAATACATGTTTATTTTGGAGAAATTGTTGTAACCAAGAAACCAAATAAATTCTGTTACTTTTGATGAAATTATGTGTGTGTTTTCTATAATACCCTTAACCATTTATTATTTCATTCTATTTTTTCTCTCTCTATAATAAATATATAAGAGTATTATTGACAAGACAATAATTAATATTGCATTGAAACTTGAAATAGACAAGTATTATGAAACAAAATTAATCTCTAAAATGGACATCTATTTTGAAATGGAGGGAGTAATTGATAAACTAACAATAATTAATTTTTTTATCAAATGGTTTGGTAACCGGAATTTCACCATTTAAGATGAATAAGCAATAAGTTTTTCACCCTTTAAGATGTAATTATTATTAAATTTATCTAGCCAAAAAAATATTTATAGATGAGTTTAATTTTCATGCATTATTATGTAAAATATTATACAACGTCAACTCATCACAATCAATCATATATATGTATTTTCTCCGTCTCATAATACTTGACACAATTGACCCTATTACGCATACCAATGCATAATTTTGAGCTTAAATATCTTGAATAATATATCAGAAAAAATTATAAAAATTTGATATTTTGAAAATACTCATCGAGACGAATCTAACGACATCTTATATGATATTATTTATCTTTGTATATTAGCAGAAAAATATGATCAAAGTAAATTCTGTCAAAATTCCAGATTTTCAAATATGTCAAGTATTGCGGGACGGAGGAAGTATGACTTTAGAATATTAATCTAATGATTATGATTGATTGACAATGTAAAAACTCTTCACACTTTTTCGAGGTGAATTGAGTATCCTTTAAACACAACTACTGAAACTATATAAAACTACTATTTACATCAACAATATATATGAACTAAATATTATAAAATAATTAAATTTTTTTTAAGGAAAGAAATTAAATCTTTTATAAATCTCTTTTGCATTATAAAATAAAAATTCTTTACTTCAGAGTGTATATGAATTAAATCTTTTATAAAACAATTTATTACACAATACTATGGTAAATTTTTAAATTTCAATCATCGTAAATATAACTTAGTTGATAGAGATATTGTATTATATAAACAAAGACTGATGTTGGAGCTCCGGATTCCTTGTTAATTTATTTTAAATGGTGAAATTGTATTCCCGTGAGTTTAACTTAATTGGTAGAGATACTGCATATTATACATAGAGACCAGAGTTCGAACCCCAGACACTTCACATGACACCCTACTTCTTCACATTTAAATGTGTGAGCTCGCCACTAGACTACTTAACTAAATAATGGTAAAATTATAGCAAATACGCTATTGACAAAAAAAGATAGAATTTAAAATGATATTTCTTTTTATCTAATTTTATAATTTTAAATAATAATCTATCAAATGTAATTTATATCAAAAGATAGAATATTTTACTTTTTTTACAGCAAGGGAATTTCACCACTGTCACTCACAACACAATCGAGTTGCGACAGCTTTCAATTGTAAGTGTTTTTTTGTTCCCATGTTCTTCTTCTTCTTCTTCTTCCTTGTTTCAAGGTTTTATGGTAATGGAATTTTGTTCCTCGTATCGCACGATTTTATGCTATTTTATATTATTATTTTTGTTCCATAATCATTTTATTTGTTTTTTATTATTCACTTTTTATGTGAAATTTGCAAAATTTCGATGATTTTATGCAATTTCTTCACATGGGTTTATGCTGTTTTATTTGATCACGAAGTTGTTGCTTTTGTTTCATTGATTTGTGTATTATTTTTGTTGCATAAACATGTTATGTTTATTTGATGTTATTCATGATTTCTGTGAAAGTTTTGATTTTGATGATTTTATAATTTTTTGTATGCAATTTCTTCATATGGGTTTATGAGAATATCAATTTTTCAATCAGGAAGTTGTTGCTTTTGTTTCATTGATTGTATTCATGATTTTTTGTGTGAAAGTTTTGATTTTGATGATTTTTTAATTGTTAGCATGCAATTTCTTCATATGGGTCTATGATTATATCGATTTTTTCCGATTATGAAGTTTTAGCTATGGTTTTTGAACAGATAATGAGCGAAAAAACTGGCCCAGAATTGGAACTTGACAAGATAGTAGAAGAAGGAGAAGGTGACATTGGAAAAGAAGATAATAATGTAACAAATGATGAATCTTCTGTTGCAATTTCAGAACCAAAAGAACAAAATGTGGTTGAAGAGATTCCGTCGTTGTCTTGTAGAGATGAGGAGAATGTGGAAGTTAATATAATTGGGAATTCTGGTTTCAAGGGTGTGGAAGATAATTGTGTGGATCTTACTGTTACTGAGAGTTCAAGTTCTAGTTCTTTTGGTCATACCGACACTAGTTCTGATTCTGCATTCGGTGATTCTGAGGAGGTTGAATCGCAGCGGAGGCATAAGGTGTGGAGAAAGCCACTTCTATTGAGGTATGTTTCTCAATGTTTTAGTTATTGGACCGAACTAGGAAGTAGGAACTGGGCATTTTGCTGGTTGGTTTGAGCTTGGTTGTACCTTACTCTAGTTGAACCAGGATTGAACTAGGTTTAACTATGGTTGGTTCATCCAGTTTTTATTTTTTGAATTTATTTGTTTGTTTTACTTTTTAAATATGGTTTAACCAATTGAAGCATGAATCCGAGGTTGTTTGAGCATGTAGAGAGAAGTTGTGTAGATGTTGTAGTAAGGAGAGTAGATCAGATGGAGGATAGTCAGATTGCTAGAGGCAAAGGTAGTCCTAGAAAAACTATAAGAGTAACTGTTTAGAAAGATCTAGAGATTAATGAGTTGGATCAAAATATGGTTTATGATAGAACATTACGGCGTAATTTGATCGATGTAGCCGACCCCACTATAGGGTTTGGTTGTTGTTTTTGTGGTCTTAACTCTCTGGTTCTTAGGGAAAGGGGTCTTTGATAATCCAGAAGGTAAGTAAGTATGGCCAAAGATTGTTTCAGCCAGGATTCAAACTCAGGTTTTTTCAAGTGATAAAAGATTACTGTTATAGACTAAATTTCAATTCATCCTTTTTTGGCCAATATTAAGAAGCAATAAAACAAAATTGAAAAACCTAACAATAAAAGAACTAACCTCATACAGAAGGAATGTGCATTGGATTGGATTGCAGTTATGAGTTGTTTTGTTATATGAAGCATGAATATCCTTAGTTTTAGGTGTGTCCTGTGCACGTGTTTCGGACACTGACACCCGTACGACACGTTCAGATAATTCATTTAGGTGTCCAAATAAAATGTTCTTTTTATTTCACGCCTTGGGACATTGTTCTGCTGGAAAGGGACACCTTTTTTATGATGTGTTTTGCTTATTTTGTACGATTTTGTTGCTGTAATTCATAACTTGTTGTAGATATTTATGACTATGTGAATCATCAAATTTCACCTCCTTTTTATCTTTTATATATGATGCTTTTATATTTATTAATATTATATATCCGTGTCAGTGTTCTACATTTCGGACACTAGTGGTGTCTATGTGTTTGTGTCCGTGCTTCATAGGTTCTCATGATTGAAGTTGTGATACATCATAAATGTCATGTTTGTATTTTCAAATTACCTTGTGTTGGCTGCTGTGTATTTTTTATAAGGATGTCATCTAGTTGTGTTTAAACTTTTACACTGTTAACTATCCGTGTCAGTGTTTAAACGTATTTCTGTTTAACTATTCAGAAAGAAAAAGTTAACTGATCATTGGAGGAGGTACATCTTTCCTATAATGTGGCGCTCTAAATGGATCGAGTTGAAAATAAAGAAACTCGACTCTCAAGCACAGAAATACGTAAAAGAGATTGCGGCTATCGATCAACAAAAACAGCTTGATTTTTTGAAGTTTGCAGTAGATGATTTTGGTGTCAAGTCAGTACCTAGATCTGAGGGAGTTCAGAGGACTAAAGTCATGTGGAGAAAGAACAGGAAAAGAGCTGAAGAATGTGACTCATCATCCTATATGTCTAACCATTGTTTTTTCTCGTACTATGGTATGAAATTACTTGGTTTGTTGTAGTATTTTCTTTTGCCAGTGTATTTTGCTTTGATAGTAATCTTTTCTCTCTCTTCTTTCGTCTAGAGAATAAAAACCGAGCTCATGATGGTCCCATAGAAGGTTTTCATGATGATGTCGTAGGTAAGTTATTGTGTGAATCAAACAAGGCTCAAGAGTTACATGCACAGATATTCATCTTTACTTTCATGTGTTTATTGAGTATATGTTCATAAACATTTTTCAAACTGGTTTTAATCAATTGTTATATGTTTCTACATTCCATGAGATTCTAAATTTTTAATCCTACGTTCTGTTTCATTGATATGAGAAGGCAATGCTGATAATGTTGGGGAGATCAAGTTAAACGATATGTGGACATCTGTAGATCATCAAAAAGATAATGATAAATCCTTCGTTGACATGATTGAAAATGTTGAAGCATTGTTGTCGCAAGTTGAGAATTTGAAAACTCGGATTGATACCGTGAAATATGAAAATCCAGGAAAGTTCTGTTCTGCAACTCAATCGAACATAGTTGGGCCATCTAATGGATTTAATCGTTCTGTTCATAATTCTGCTTCTTTTTCCGGTAAAGAAATTCCAGTTCCAGGTAGTTTTGCCGGTAAATCTGAGTTATATGCTGAAGATCAACTTATGACCGACAATGCATTACCAACGCGAGAAGGGATAACTCCTTCCATCGAATCTGCCGTTAGGACCCAGTTTGAGGTTCGGGGAGAAAATGTAAGCTTTATTATTTGAAAGTTATTTCAACAATTTGTATGTCATTCATGTTTTCCATTTTTATTGCATAAGTTTCCACTGCCTGCACCATGTTCTTGGTATTGTTTAGTTTCTATTACGTAATCTATCCATGAAGGAAGTTGTTCACGATTCACAAATTTTACTAAGTCATTTTCTTGTAATGTTATGATTCAGCTTGAGGAGAAATCCAATGAATCAGTTGAAGAGAAGAAATGCATTTCTGTTAAACCTGAGAATGCTCAAGTTTCAGACTCTGACATGGTCCCTGAGAATGCTGTTCCTAATGCTCATTCTATTAAACCATGTTCAACATCCAAGACACATTTCCCTAGGAACACAAGGAGGGTAAGGAGGAAGTTTGGTCCTTAGTGCTGAAGCAGAAGATAATTCGTTGCGTTAATGTACAATGATTACTTCTTCAAGAGCTTGTGGATGCAATGAGTTACAACATCATAATGTGTAAATTCAGGTTTAGTTGGTATATATTTTGCTGCACCAAGAAATGAGTTCATTATTACATTATGTGAATATGTGGATCATGCTTTTTCTTGAAGGATGCTTTAATTTTTATTTATTGGCGATATATTATTTAAGGAAGTATACTGTTTCTTGATGTACTTGGGAGATTATTACTTCAATAACTGAAAATACAGTTTCTACAAAGCTATTGGCATTAATCAGTTAAATAGTATACGGTAACTTGCTTTTAGGCAAAAGAGTCTTGAGGATTACAAGAGCAATAACCAAACAGAAAATACAGTTTTTGTTTTCTACCTTTTTTTAACTAGCCAATTGAAGTATGAGAATTATAAGTGGCACTTTGTTGTTTGATTGAAGATGAAGAAGTGAGAGATGATTTTTCATATTTATGGGTTTTACAGTTCAGTTGAAGTAATGAATTTCTGATTTTTTTTTCTTCTTTTGGGTTTGCGTTATGAAGATGATGATGAATACGAGGGAACAAGATAAAGAAAGGTAAAATAAATTTTAAATTACATATTTAGTCTCGTGTATGAAGACGACAAAGAAGATGAAGAAAGACAAAAAATTGACGGAGAGGACCAAGTTGAATGACAAGTGCAAAAATAAGGTACCATAATTTAAGGATTAGTAATTATGGGACTAAAATTGAACAAAAAGTATATTTAGGAGACTAAACATTCAATTTAACATCTAATCTGCTGTATTATGAGTGTGTCATTGTTCTGCACAACATTAAATTATGAGAGAGAGGACACAACATTGAATCTCCAACAATAGAGATGAGAGGACTCAACATTAAGGTATGAGAATTGAGAGTGTTGAGTTGGTTTTGGCTTTTTTTATTTTATAAGTGAAACAAATACAAACAAACTTGTTGATATTTGTTTGTTTTAGTTGACCGGTTCATCTAGAAATCAATTAAATAGTTAATCTTTTAATAT
>Ga0099826_10002692_pt1 | contig 11605 bp, 2 predicted proteins | sample Mtrugardesep15_FD_76830 | JGI IMG/M metagenome (GOLD analysis project Ga0099826, IMG submission 76830) | Root nodule microbial communities of legume samples collected from California, USA - M. trunc garden sep15 | ecosystem: Host-associated > Plants > Roots > Nodule | place: USA: California...
AGATTAATTTTTGAGTGATGAATTGATTTTCATTTTTGGGTATAAAATTTTATTTTATTTTGTGATTGATTTTCTGGATATTTTTTTTTGTATATGATGAAGGTGTATGAAAGATATGTTGAAGATAACGAAGAAGATGATGAAGGTGTATGATGGACCTCTATTTTTAACCGTCCCCTTTTAAAGGATGGATTAAAGGGTTGAGATTAAAAAATTAACGAGATCTATGGTGAACTACCTACAATGTTAGACCACCTAATACATTTGGAGTTAAAGTTAACTGGAATGAATTAAATTGACTAACGGAAGCATATTTGAAGGATTGAAATGAAATTTTATAAAGTTATGAGACCAAAATGAAAACAAAAAATAAATTAAGGGATCAAACGTTCAATTAAACCTTTTTTAACATTCAGGATCCGTTACAAAGAGGGAAAACATATGATTCCAATCTGTGACTTTTATTCGGTAATAGGTCGTCAACAAATAATTAATGCCTCAAAGCAATGAGGTGCTAATAATTATGAGATAACAGGTACGTTTTAACATAAACATAATTGACGTGTGATGGTGGGGATGAACTATGTTTCTTTTTTGGACCAAATTGTTGGGGGTGAACTTGAAGAGAAGTGTATAAATAGTAAAAACAAAGTGTAAAGGTATGGGTTAAAAATCCCAATCTAGAGAGACTGATCATATTGGATTTGTGGTTTTAACCCTTTTTTTGTTATACTGCATTTTATTGGAATCTCATCTCTTTTGGTCAAAAAAAGAGAGAGAGAATGATCATATCAATGGCCACATCAGTCAAAAATGCATTTTTAACTCAAAATAAGACATTAAACTTATTGTCCATTTCACTTACGGCGTTATCAATCATCACTTTTTTAAGCAATGTAAGGCTTCTAATCCACATTTGCTAAACAACATACAATGATCTTATGGGATCATACACATTAGACCAAAACCTTAAGTTATTGAGTTTATGTGTCCTCTCATTTATAAACTGTTCAACATCCAATTTTCTAAGCAATATGATCTTTAAATGGGAAAATGTTTGTTTATTTCAATCTTTAATTGAATTATTAAGCATTTCATGTTATATAAAATTATCTTTGTCAAAAAATTAAATTATTTCTTGAAACATGAGCATGGAATATATTTTTGTTATTTCTTAAAAATGATCTTGAAAACCATATTCATAGTAAAAATATTTCCAAGAATATCATCCCCGAAAATATATTCACAATCTACAAACAAACCTTCACAATGGTATAACATTTACCATTTACCACATAGATTACCAAGATTCTATGTGCTCTCATAACTGGTAAAAATAATAAGTGTTGGCTAGTATTAGCCGTGACTATGTCTATGAATGTAATCGACTGCATGGGGAGAAAATCATCAAAAACAAGTATTACTAGTCAATTATAATTTATTATATTCAATTATTGAAGACCAGTCACATTTAACAATGAAATACACTATCACATTTCATTTGTCATACATCAATGTTCGCGTATCAACTACTTGAGCTTGGTTGGAGATAGAGAATTTGAGGCATATCCGCATATGTGATGTGATACCTAATAGCTCGAAGAGACGGATAAGTACTAGTGGGAAATCTCTAACCTTTTGCCAAGAAGGAAGGTTATCTGTCCCCTTTGGTGTAGGACAGAATGCTCTGCCTGAACGATGTAAGGAACATTTCTTTGGAAGTTAACCTTTTGCTATAGAACCAGCTAACATGAGGGTCTCTTTTGGTCCCTCCCTCCCTTCACAAATGTGGCTGAATTTTTTTTTTGGTTGTGGCTACGTTTTCTACTATTAACTCCACTCAAATGCATTTAATTATAGTTTTTTTTGATACATTGACGAAATGACAAAGTCATTATAAACTCATACACAAGCGGAGGTATCGGAGTTCGAACCCCAATCATGACATCAGATTATAGTTAATTCAGACAATAAATGATGTTTGTTATCTCTGATCCTATATTAATTGAGTTTTTATTAAATGGTTGTTTCATTTGGTTTTTCCTCATATATGATTATGTAGTTCCTCCTCTGGCAGTGAATTTAATTAAGGGCCACACTTCCATTGACAAGTGAACTAACGAGTGACTTAGTATACGTTTGGTTTCATGGTGGACAAATTTGATTTTAAAATTTTGATAAGATTGATTTTTACATAATTGATTTATGTTTCGATGCAATAATACATAAGTGATTGTTATCAACCAAAATATCATTTAATGCATAATTGACTCTAGTTGACCTCAAAAGTTAGAAATTATAGCTTAAAATAGAATTGTTTTTGGAGGATGGGAATTGATTTTGAAGGGGAGAACCAAACATGTACAATTTGTTTTCACTATGAAGGCAAAAAGAAGCGCTTTTGGGGTAGTGAGAGTTGGAACCAAACTAGCATTTAGTATGATACTTCTAATTGCTTTTGAGTAAAAATTTGTCTTTAAAATTAAATTTACTTAAAACTACAAGGTTCGAGGGATTAGTCTCTGATGTTAAAACTCTTCGAGAGAGTTTGTCGTCCATTTGAGTCATACACGATTCGAAAGATTAATCTCTACAGTTGCGCCCAAAGAATACCCGGTTTACAAAAACTACACTCTATAGTATAATGCAAAGTCCTACATGGATTATTTGACTAAATGTAGGGTGCCCCAAAATAAAATCCCCACTTTAAATCCTATCACGATGAAATGAGAAAATAAAAAAAATATAGACAAAAAATAGATAGAAAATACAGGTCAAATTACATTTTTAGTCCTTTAACTTAATTTATTGTAACAATTTGGTCCTGTATCTCTTTTTTTTTTTTCATTTCAATTTTGTCTTTTTGATCAATTTTCATATGAATTTTCAAGTTTCAAATTTAATATTCTTATGTAAACATAGATGAATACCATAAATTTGAAGATTGAAATGCCATAAGAAAATAAAACCATGAATTTGAAGCTTGAAAATTCATATGTAAATGGACCAAAGTGACAAAATTGAAATGAAAAAAAAAGATAAAGATCAAACCGTTACCTAAAATAAAATTGTAATTATGCCAAAAATATAAGTGAAAACAAATAAGTTTGAATACAAAGAAAAATCAAAAGAATTTTATAATTACATGCATGAATTTTTTGCGTCGTACAATTTATCGAGTTCAGATTGATCGAAGGGTATAGTCAGGGGTGTAAATGTGTTAGGTCGGGTTGAATTTTATAAGGTCTAAGTCTGACCTACTTCAAAAAGTGTAGATCTGAGTCGACCTATTACCTGTCATATACTCATTTTTAAAGCTTGGCCTGATCTTTTTAAAGGTTTAATAAAGCTTAAAAATCTATTTTACACTAAGGTCTAGCCACACCTATAAACCTACTACTAATTAGGTCAAATCTTATGAAGGTCTAAAACACACCAATATCCTTGTTAGTAAATAACCAAATCATATGAGGATTTGAGTTTATAAAAAAAAATTCAACAATATTAATAATGGAAGAGAACTTATATATAAACAGCTTAATAGGCTGGTCTGATAGACTTAATAGATTTTTTTGTAAGCCTTAGCCTAACATATTTAATTAAATAGGATTTATAAAAAGTTTGAGTCTAACATTCTTATTAAACGAGCTGTGTCGAGTTAGACTTTAAATAGCTAGATTGTAGAACTATGTCGAGCGGTCTGACTTGTTCTCACTCCTAGATACAATAGATGACATAGTTCAACCTAAAATGTATCGGATAACTACGCAAAGTTTGAATTTTTAACAAAGTAAATTATTTTTTCTTAAAACAACAAAGTATTTCAATTTTTAAACAATTGTTCATAAGGGTCCAAAGGATCAAACAATCTAGGTCAAAATATCCAATTATGTTCCGACCTATACTTAATTAAGGAGGTTAATCCAGTCCAAAATACGGTCACGTCGACTAACACATTGAGTAAGACATAAAATTTGATTGTAACATATGTGAAATTTGTTTGTGGCTGGGTTAACATACAAACCCCTTTAGTCACACTCACAAAAATACAAGCCCTAGCATACCATAGCTCCCTCAAAAAAAAAAAAAAATACCATAGCCCACTTCACACAGCATTATGTACAGTCTTTTAATTTTATGACTACACGTTCATTTTGATACTTTTGATAATAAAAAATAAAGACGTTCATTTTAACTAATAAAGATTGCATTATGTTTCTTGACTAAAAAAAGAAAAGAAAAATTGCATCGTGTGTTGTTCCAATTTTTTCTTGCATTATGTGAATTTCATCATAATCTGTTCACTCTTACCACATTGGTCTATATTAGTAGGGTTTGAGTTTGAAGTTGAAAAAAAAAAGTATCTTGTTTTTCATCTCACACTTATTCTCAGTTTTTACTTTCACCTCATTGTATTCTCTGGTCAAACAAAAAATCTTATGATTATATTTCTTCACTCAAATTATTTTCCTTCTGTGTAAATGATGACCTAGAGAGGTCGTACATTGTGTGTGTGGACTGTGGAGGACTACTATCCATTAATCAAGGAATAAATTATGAAATTTTTGACTTAAAATAACAAAGAAAAGGATAATGAATTGCAATATGATGTTGATCCAGCATGTGCTCTACCATGTGCATAAGGGAAAAATTATTGGTCATTGAGAAAGACTGCCACATGGCACGAAGCAATAACCACCAGGTGTTTAAGCATATGTGGTGGTTGCTATAATGTAATTGTCAAAAACCAGCCAATAAGCACTCTCCCCAACCCAAACTACTTTTCTTTAACCCAATCCAACTAACATGGCTGTGCTTAACTGCTTAACAAAGACCCTCACGTTAGTTTTGTCCCTCAAATCACTTTTGAATAAAGTTGGATTTTCATTATCCAATGGGTGTGACTCAACATTAGGTATATGAGAATATTAACTATGATTCGATTCATGAATGACACAATTTTGATGAGATAAAAAAATTTAAACTTCAAGCAAATGGTTAAAGTTTATAGAAATACTTTAGAGATATATTTGTTCTTGATTGACCTAAGGTCCACAATTTTTATTATACAATGCTCAAAAGCACATAGACCCGAACATGCTAAGAACCCAATCCAACAACCTCAGAGTTAGATTTTATCCTCAATGATTAGCTTGAGATTTCAATGTTCTGTAACACCTCAACGACTTGCGATGAAAGTCATATTGATGATGCACACGGTCTATTATCAACTCTCTAACAACTTTCTATGTTTCAAAGTCATCACAAGATACACACTCTCTATCATTTTAATATCTCTCACTCTTTAATTTTATATTGACTTAAACGTCAGAGTACTTGTAAGTACTCCTCCACCTTTAATTTCAACGAATTACCGCTCAATATTGGTCACTTTTCTGACCACCTATGTCAATACTGAAGTTTGTTTACTGAAGTTTGTTTAATGAAGTATTGAAGTAACAATGCAAATATAGAGACAAGAAAAGATAACACCCGTCACTAATCATGTGACACCATGTCCAAATTTATTTGTTTCATCATTATTTTAACTTTTTTAATAGCGTATCAAAGGCTTAATTGAGGTGATTTTTTTTTTTAAAAATTTGATTCTTCCTATCCCCTTAACTTATGAATGAATTAACGATTCCTATAGTTTTTAAATCCATGAGGAACATCCACAAACGTCACAGCGTTTATATTATCTAGAAATAGTTGCACAAGTAATCTCATCTAGGACCTATAGGGTAGGACCAAGTGTCCTTTTATGTTTTCATTTTTCAAAACGACAAACGGTTGTCCCTCTCGTTGTGCCATGTCAGCATGGTATACTACAGTATTTATGTTTGTGGCTTTTTTTTTTGAGAGATTATGTTTGTGGCTTTGTGCTGTTCGGAAGTAACTAAGTATATATTCTGGCGAAGTTTGCGGTTAGAGAAATTTAATATTAAGGAGAATCATTAGCATAAAGAAAAGGTGAGGGATACGTTTGGCCCCACAAAAAAGCCTCGTGATTCTTGAGTTTGATTTTTGAGTTAGAAGCATGTGCATTTGTCACTAATGAAAGCTAGTTCTGGATCCTATTTATCCACTCACGTATACTAGTACTAGAGGGAGAAAACAAAGAAATAATTCAGCTTTAATTCGATCCAAATTTTGTTTGTGTGCACATACTCTATATATGTATGATAGAGAGAGAACCAACAATGTCTCTAAAATAGTTTGAGTATCTTTCAGATTAATTACTAGAGTTTATGGAATTCCTGCAATTAGAACGAGCGAAGTGATATGTTAAAACTCTTGAGTTTTGTCAACCATGATGATATTAATTGACTTTAGAAATTAGTTTCTTCAATTATGTGTGAAGTATATTGAGATAAATGAGATGTAATTTTTCAGCAATGTAAGTTAAAGTGAAAAGTTTTAAAATGACAACTTACATCTCAACTAAAGGTCGTTTCTTTCACCGATATAAAAATTATTTCATCAATAATTCACTTAAAAAGGTAAATATGAAAATTCGACTCTTGAGTGTTTTTTAAAATGTGTTAGGCACATAACTTAACTTTTCTATGAAAATTGTAAGTTACATTTAAAAAAAAATATATAGAATTTCATAGGAATGTATATTTTAACATTCTCATATGGGAATAAATCCATGAGAGTAAAAGAAGTTAATGAAAATAACTTTATTTTTTGGATCATTTATAACCAAAAATAATTTCTTCTAAAATTTGTAATTGTATAATCATTCTTAAACTTAAAACAAATACCCTCTGAATAACCATTTGTAGCACACGAACATATATCATGAATAAAAAGGAAAATAATACAAGAACCATGGGGCAAAGACGAAATTCCTGCCAAAACCAAACAAACAAACACTTGTTGAGATCAAGTTAAAAACATCTTGATGAGAAATGCGAATGTGATAGATAATGCCAAATAACTCAAATATGGTTGATAGTTTTCGATTCTTAAAAAAAAAATGGTTGACAATTTTCGCTAAGAATCTAAGATAACATCATTCGTTTGCAATAACTAGGAATTGTTGCAAATAGAGAATAAGGATACAACTAAGATAACATTAATGCATAAATGAAAAGAAGAACCTAACCAAGACCAAACCTCATGATAAAATAAGCGCTCATGAAGCAAATGATTGTATCAACTCCGTTCACACAAAAGCTACACACATATACTTCAACAACCCCTCTTCTTTAAGGTTATGTTTGCGAGTTTAGAAGGGAAGAGAGAGGAAGAGTTTGAAAAAAAAATGAAGGAGCAAGTGGAAGAAATAGATAACATTGAAAGATGAGACTTTGGAGGTTCATTTTTCTTCATAATACAAAATCATCCTCATTTGAGGAGCTCAAAAATTGTATTAGAGGAGAGTTTTGAGAGGTTTTTGAGAATTTACATAATTTTTTTTAAATTTAATCTACGTAGTTATAATATTTTTAAAATTAAAAATATATTAATCATAAACATTAATTTTTATCATTCTCTAAAAAATCATTCTTTCAAAAAATGTAAAAATTGTCATTTTGCCTTATATTTCCAATCCTTCAAAGCTTTCTCTTCCCCTCCCTTCAAACTCTCAAACAAAGCCTAATGGTTTTCATCAAAAGAAAATCGGCTGTGGAGGATATCTCTAAAGATTCTCTAAAGGCGAAATAAAAGAGTTTCAAACTAACTTGTTCCAATTAAGAGAATCCTTGGACCAAAGGAAAATTTAAGCATCTTTGAGATTGAGATGATTAGATTTGCAGTTTATTAAACCAAAAAATAATTATCATGCTAACCGATAAATAAGCGATTGAACAATCACGAGGAGAATCTTCAACTAAGTGAAGGATAAACAATAATGGAGCAACCAATTAAAGGAGACGATTCTTTATGATCATCAATTCTTTGTATTTGATTAAGTATGTTACTTACTTTCTTGTCAAATTTATTTTCAGGAAGTTTATCTTTCTCTCATTTACATTTCAAAACAATCTACTTTCGAGGTCATATATAATTTTTACACTTCAAATTTCATTTTAATTTACATGTCAGAGTCATTTATATTTTTTACACTTTAAGTTTCTATCGTATTTTGCCAAACTTTAATAAATGTAATTAACAAACATTTCAATTTGACCCCCAAAATTACAAATTGGCCCCTCAAAATTTTCAAAAATTATAATTTGACCCCTCAAAATTTTGAAATTTACAAATTGACCCCAAATTTAAATTTTCAAATTTGACCCCAAAAAATTAAAATTTATAAAAGTTGCCGAAAAATATGACTATGAATTTTTTTATTACTCCATCCAAACAAAAGTATTGAGAAATGAAAGTAATTTAATTGAATCATTTAAATTGTCTAGAATTTTAAATTCTTTGAAATTTCCCAATTACCTCATCCAAACACACTCTGAGAGTGTATTTGGACGAGGGAATGTTTTAAGGTAATGTAATGTTATGAGGGAATTCAAATACTTTGAGGTGAATTTCATTGTTTGGATAATAATTTGAAGAATTTTCAAAATGATGGGAATTTATGAAGTATTTTGTTAAAGTTAAATTTAGAGAATTTCAAATGACACCTAAAAGGTAAGAATTCCAAAATTCTTCATTGTTATTATCTTTCAAATTTTGCATTTTGGTCCTCAATTATTACAAAATTTTCAATTTGACCTTAAAAAATTTCCAAAAAATTATAAATTGACCCCTCAAATTTTTCAAAAATTATAATTTGACCTTCAAAATTTTTGAAATTTACAAATTGACCCTAATTTCAATTTTCAAATTTGTCCCAAAAAAAATTAAAATTTATAAAAATTCCCCAAAAATGATGACATTGAAATTTTTGATTACTCCACCGAAACAAAAGTATTAAGAAATGAAAGGAATTTAACTGAATCATTTAAATTGCCTAAAATTTTAAATTCTTTAAAAAAATTCAATTACCTCATCCAAACACACTATAAGTATTCATACATGTTATTTATTTTATTAGAAATTAAGAAATAATGAGTTGAACACCCCTTAAAAAAAATGAGTTGCACGCGACATAAAATATTACACATTAAAAGTACTACTGCTAAATGCCACATCATAACTATAAATAATAGATTTTAATTAAATAATATGTTATTGATACCAGAGCCTATCGATCACAACCATCATTTATATACGCACGTTTAGCCTCAATAATGCCATATGTGAATTAGTGTATCGAGAAAACCTCAAACCACAAAGCCCACATAGATTAAGGATAAAGTATAATGAGAGTTTATTAGTAAAGAGAGACATTTATCACCATATAAATGAGTTTTTGTAAAGATGAGATATACCTAATATAAAAGAAAAACCTAATATGATATCAAGACTTATCAAAATGCCCCACCCATCATTTATATATGCGCACAAGTCCAATAACGTTGGACGTTGGACGTGAGAGCGTAAATTGAAAAAAATCCACATAAGATACAAATAAGATATGTAAGGAGTTTATAAAGAATAACACCAGTCACATTATAAATTCGTATCTTAAGAATAAGTTAGACCAAATATAAAACCATAATAATACCTATATCTATCTAAACTAAATGCTTAACAGCAAGCATGTGTGGGGGGAATGATTAGACGAAATATTCAATAACAAACAAAAGCTATGAGGTGTTATCCACGACTTAATTAAATACTATTTTTGTGTCGGTTATCGTAACCTTATACTTGCTGCATTTCCTTTTCCAAATATATGCAATTATGCATGAATCCAATCATGTTCTTTTGCATGTAAGTAAAATAAAAAGGCTGTTATAAATAAAAGGAACTTCAAAACAAAACACTCTGTTGTATTTTATAAGAAATTACAACCCTGATCAATCTATCCCTACAATTTGTTTTTTTCCATAGGATCATCCCCTTTTTGGTAATTCTATTAGATGCACAATAAATGTTAAACCAACTCCACTTGGTTAAAAACAAACTCATAGCTACAAGTTTATTAGGTCGTTATTATTTGCTATGAGATTAATATTCGATCCACTATTTGGTCACAAATATAATGCAAAACCTGAATTGTGGTTTACCTACTGTCTTGCATTATATTGGTCTAGTTGTATTTCACATGCTCTTCTCCAATGTCCTAAAGGCATAATCAAAGGGATTCAGAGTAGGATATGGATTTAAGGCTAATAATTTCAAGATGCCTCATGAAATAAAGTTAATGATGGACCCAACATAACAACTAAGTCAATCTATTCCACCAGGGTAACGCTTTATAATTTTTCACAATCTCATTCTACTGTTTATATGAAACAAAGTCAAAATATAAAGATTCTTGGTGCCAAGCAATATATGAAATGTGATGATGTTTGAATTACGTAGGCAAATATTAAGTTAAATGCAATTGCCTTGAGAAGGCTTTTACTTTCAGAACTGGACTTTTACTAATAAGTTCAAATTAATCAAAGCGCCCATTGCTTATTATGCTATGCTGCTTAATTTGATTATCGTCAACGCTTATGCAAGTTAACGTGAAGAGGGAAATCAATTATGGTATTACTAATAATATATAATGATTATTTCATTACCCTTGTTCTATAGTAGAGTAACTTCTAAGTAATAGTGTATTAATTTGTTCTACGTAATAATACCATAATCGGCATTTAAATCGTAGGGACCTTGATTATGGTACACCATTACTTTTCTTTTTTTGGACCGGAATGGTACACTCTTACTTTTTATTTTTGAAGGAGTACACTATTACTTTTTTTCTTGATAAGTTGATCATGGTATATACTATTAATATAATTATTTTTTCTTTCTCATTTTAATCACAATGAATAAGGTAGCTAGAACTTTATATTCGACTTTACTTGTAATTTTATTCTTTCTTTTTCACAAATGGAATTTACTACTTTCATTTTTTACTTCCCAAATGTATACTGTAATACCTAACATTGACATTTAGGGTTTTGCATTCCCTAAAGTCATAAGTTCATATATTTCCTGTATTTAGACAAAATTTAAGATAATTTTGTCTTTGCAACATACCACAAAGATATTTAGAAAATATTTTGAGAAATTTATGCGCGCACACACAACAATTTCTTTCTCACAAACTTTTGTCTAAATGTATAAAATTTAAATTCAAAGTTTAACCGTTGAAATATGATCTTGTTCATACATATACACTTAACACTTTCACAAACTTATGTTTAAATGTAGAGAAATTAAAAAAAAACAAATGTAGAGAATTTAAATTCAAAATTTAACTATTAAAATATGTTTAATTCCATATAATTGTGAACAACCATCATCAAATGAAATAAATAAAAGTGAACCAAGTTCAAAGCTAGGTGAAGTTTAGTATGGGAAAGGAAACTTTTTTCCCACCATAGGAAAGTATTTTTTGACCACTAGATCAAATCAAGTTCACAGTTTTATCAAGCACTGTCAATACTAGATCTAACAACTCACCCTCTACAATCCATCTCTCTCCTTGCCCAACCACCGCAACAACTGCAAGATCCACTGTTCATTTTCAAACTTAAACTAATATTCCCCAATTTTAACATCAACTGGTCAATAGAAATCAACCAGCACTACC
>Ga0099826_10002694_pt1 | contig 11603 bp, 5 predicted proteins | sample Mtrugardesep15_FD_76830 | JGI IMG/M metagenome (GOLD analysis project Ga0099826, IMG submission 76830) | Root nodule microbial communities of legume samples collected from California, USA - M. trunc garden sep15 | ecosystem: Host-associated > Plants > Roots > Nodule | place: USA: California...
ATATATATATATATATATATATATATATATAGATACACACATACATACCAATGTAGAGTACTCATTATTTATCATTCTGAAGTCATGGTAGTACTGTACTACTACTCAGTATTTATGACTCTAAGACATACATTAAAAGGTGTTATCCCAGAGATCCCTAGTAATGTCACATCAAGTAAAATTCCAGCTAACTAGTCCCCACAATTATTTATCCATAACTCTAATCTCCACTAGTTTGCCTTTAAATGGATCTTGATCCTAATTTGGCATAGTAAAAGAAGAGTGAGATTGATCTCCCTTTTGTTGAAGTCAGTAAGAGGCCCTACCAACAAAAGTATACTCTTGAAGTCAGTAACATCCCAAATTATAGCCATTCAATCTCAACTCTCCGAATTTGTTCATATAATAGTAATTAATAAAATTAAAACATATATACCTTTAAAGAATCAAGAATCATATCAGGGGAGATCCAGAAGTTTGAATAATTGGTTTCTACGGAAACGTGGTTAAACTCAGCAATTGGAGCCACATTTTGTGATCCACTCTCATTATTCAGGTGACTTGCTTGGGAAGAAACATCACTTGAGAATCTCATTGAGGTCTCACTTCCGATGATGGAACTTGTTGCAACCCTCTTGCCTTTCTCATTCTTTTTGCTAACTCGGCACAAAGCTAAACCACCCTACACCAACCACATATATGCACAAGCGTGCAAAAACACACCTAATTTAGTCTTTCAGCGTTCTGTTAAAGACTTAAAGCTAAGGTCAAAACAAAGCTAACAAATTTGTTTTCAATGTAGGAGTTGACCCATCGCACGTTAAAGTAAAAGCTCCAGATCGTAACCTTGCAGTTGACGTGCGTTCAACATTGAGAGACCGTGAAAATACAAAGATGCTACATAAAACTTAATATATTATACTTACCTTAAAATATTGAGAGTCTTGGCTAAGATCATTGGTGAGGCAATACTCGTGCATGATCCAGTTAGTTCTATCGCCTAATTAAGGAGCCCTTCCAAGATAGAAAACAGGTGTTTTGCAGTTGCCTGTGATAGTGGACGAACTACACTGGCACACAATCTTTCTCTCTTTTCCGGTGGCTTTCCAGTAGCCAGCTTTGGTAGCTCTATTCGTTCTTGATCCATTTGGGTACTTTAGATATCACGTACAATAGAAAAACCATTATAAATCTCGTTTTGGTAGAAATGATTTCTCTGCATTTCACACCTAATGAATTAGGCTTCTCAAATTTCCTTATCATAAACTATGCAGTAAAAATGACATAAAAGATTCTATTTCACACTGGTTGATATAAATTATATATGATGTACCATACAAACCTTACATATACATTGTGTTCTTTGATATATACACATATATTTGTATACTAATTGCGTCTATGAGCACGCATGTTAGTAACCCAATGTTCCTTTCTTAATTGAAAAAGGGAAATGCTACACAGGTGTTCTAAGGACACTTTTAAGGACCTTAACAAGTTTTTTTATGAAAATGTGTTCATTCAATGTTTTGGAAGTTGTTGTATTTGACTTTATTGATGAATCATTTCTTAATTTATGATCCTTAAAGAGTGTCCCATGAGACACTTATTAACAAGACCTAAAATTGTTAATTTATTAACGGCCTGTTATCATCAATCTTAGTGAGTCCATTACCCAATTAGTAGACAAATTGTTTCTTTATAATAATCTTGTTATCATTAAAACATAATATAGAGATATTATTCGTTAAACCTATGTCGTCCTAACAATCTCCCCATTTTTTACGATGACAAATACGAGTAATTTAGGGCAATTTGAAGACAAATAAAAAGTAACTGATGACAAATTTTGTCAAGTGCATGAAACGTTTTAAGTATTAATAAAATAGTAAGTTATTGTATCTACAAAGATTGTCCTTTTTCATTAGGCAATTAAATAAACTTATATTTAAAAAATGTAAATTGGAGGGTTTGTAAGATTGTTGTTTGCGAAGAAATTTAAAAGAATTGAAGCAAGGATTTTTTATGGCGATTAGGAATCCTATGTCATTGTTGAAATAATTTGTTCCTAAATCCAATTACTATCTAAGGTTTATATCCACCATGTTTAACAAAGTAAGACCTACTTCATCTCTTGTTATAGTCCCCTCCAATGTCGTATTGCTTCACAACGATTAGAACTTATACTCATATGAGATTTTGAGAACATTAAACCTAATCATATAAGAAAATTCTCAATCTCCTGATGAACGACTCAAGTAAACTATATGTAACGATTCCAATTAAAAAGATGAAATGAATCTAGAAATTTTAACCTAAGATTAATTCAAGTTTGATGGAATTGAAAAGCATTAAAAACGATACACATAAGAGTTAGTGTTAAAAAATGTGTTAAAAAAAAACTGTACATAACACTAACTAAGCACTAACTGAGCTCCACTGAATAAAAGATAAACATAAGCTTTAGAAGGTACTTTTGGACAGTTAACGCAACAACCAAAGAACCCAAATTTGTAGTATGCCATATAAAATACTTCCCACTTGATGGTACAATCTACTGCCAATACTCCCAAGAAAAAATCATCTTAGTATAGATTGAAAAATACCCAGCCAACAAATACAGAGAAACCACCTTAGATGTCCAGTTCAAGTAAAAAAAGATTGAAAAAATAAATAAAAATAAAAAATAAAAGCAGAAAAGATCAACTATAAAATCTTGAACAACAATTAAGGGCTGTGATTCTGCTATTTCATAGTGGAGAATCATTTAGCAATATGGAATGAAAATCAAGGTAGAGTGAAACTTCATTATATGACCATGATCTATCTCAGGGAGAGAAGAAAAAATGGTTCCCGTTTTTTTGTATAAAGAAAATTCACTCAACCATAAATTATTCCAATATCCAGTGACATGATCTGGAGCTTAGGTGTTTTTAAAGTTAATATCACTGAAAATGCAATTTTTGCCAAGTTTTCTGTAATCTGAAAAATTTGGTAAATGTAAGTTTGTTTTCTATTTGTAAGAGGAAAAAAAAAAGTCATGATAAATTCTCCATATTGTTAGTCTTCCATAGTACTAAATTACTATCTATCTGAAATCCTTGTTGTCTTTGCACGTTGTGCCAGAACCTTGATTGAATTGAAGCTTAAAACAAGCAGAGAATTCGACACATTTGTTGTCCATTCACATTGAAGCTTAAAACAAGCTCATTGAATTCCAGTCAATCGAAAGCAGAGAACACAACACATTTGTGTTCATTGTCGTTCCAAACTAGATTGATCAGTTTACCCCTGAGTTCGTATTTGGAAAATCTTGTAACAATAAGCACTATCTTTTCAACCGGGAGCTAAATGAAAAAACCGCAAAATCATTCAAGATAGATAATCTGATTTAAAAACATGCAAGTCCATGTTGGCATACAAGGTTCTTGAGAAATTCAAGTACAGTATTCAAAAATAAAAATATCAGACTTTCAAATGTCCATGACAAAATTACATTTAAAGCAACATAATCAACATTTGAGTGAAAGCATGCCAAGAAAACAATAATATTCTCGTCACTGTTCTTAAAAACCTATAATTAGTAATTCATAGGTACAATCAATTATCTAATACTCCCAATCATCATTAGCTTATGTATCTTCAAAACTGTCCATAGTAGTAACTGTCATCTACAAGTAATTTGAAAGTTGTAAATCTTTAATTTTCTCACGGAACCTTTTTACCAAACCTGGACTGAAATTAGGACAAAGACAACCTCGTAGATTAAGAGATTCAACAAGAGGGCAGCCATCAAGAATAGCAAGCAATCCACCATAGTCACGCAAAAATCCATTCAATTCAAGACGGCGTAACCCAGACAATGTTTTTGCAATAACAAATGCTTTATCACCCTCGTCATAAGAGTACACAAACCCGCCATTAGTACTTTGATTGAAAAACAAGTTCTCAAGATTTAGTGACTTCAAAAGAAGGCAACATCGACCAATAACTTCAAGGCAATCCTTCGATAGGCTGTTGCTACATGAAAGCTCTTCTAATAGTGAAAACCTCTTCACAAATTCACTCAACCCTTTATCTGAAATTTCATTCCAGCCAAAAAGTCGTAACCGTCGTAAGTGACTTGCCCTGTTGCAAATAGATGCACCAGTTACTATCTATTTGAGTTGTTACAAAATAAGTTAAATTGAGTGCATTGCAAATTATGCTAAATGACTAAAAAGAGAATATGGGACGAATAATATTAAGTTAAATTATAATTTAGAGTATCTATAAGTCTAACCATCTTTAAGCAAGATGACATATCAAGAAGGATCAGTACATTTGATAACAAATTATTATATTATTATGAAACTGGAATTGTAACAAACAAAACTAATTACCTATGAGCCATATATTTGAGACGTTCGTCAGTTCCAAACCCCCTAACAGCAATTTCTTCCAGATGACCGCAACTTAGGCCAATCGCACAGCGACAAATCTTTTCCATGCGCGAGCGACTAAAGTTAAAACGACAAGTCATGTGAATGGTACGCCACATTAGAGGATCCTTGCAAATATTCCACCACAAAGGATAAACATTGCGTGCATTTATCACAATATAAGGGTTAGTGAGCAAAACCGTAAATGAAATCTCTTCAACAACAAAAGAAAAATGAAAAAGTAAACTTGCTTTCATATCAATTGGCATTTGAAACCAAACTTAGTCTGACTAACAATATCTTTATATCAACATGAACGCACATTCCTTTTGAGACCACATTTTGTAGCTTGTGCATTTCCATGGTGAAATGCAATCAAACTTGCGGTGGCTGCCACTGAGACGCACTCCCAAATACACACTTAAGCAATACACCGAACACAGTCAAAGTCCGTTTAAATGTGAAAAAGTATTATTTTGCTCCAAAGAATCATAAGCATATGAAACTAGGAGAAATGGTCTTTGCCATGGCTGATAGCACCCATTGAGTACATGTAGATAATCCCTCTTTGCACCAGCTTCAAACCATTGAACAATGAACACAACCAGAAGCTCTGCATTGAGATTGTTAGAATGGTCAATGTGGCCCAAGAATCCCACAATTCACCTACCCTCAGCACTGCCGTTTTCAGTAAACCTCCGATGCCTTTACATGCCTAAAGAGCTCCCAGCCTCCTAGTCTTTAAAGGATCCCAAACAACCGATCAAAGCGCCTTCTCAACCTTAGAGCCTGATCTGAGTTGCATGCTGAGAGATCAAATGATGAATCCATTTCAAATTGGGTAATTAGAGTTACACCATCAGTATGAAGAAATTCATTCCTAGGATCATGGTATGGTAAATGACTAATGAAACAAAAATTTACACAGAATTTCCGGAATGCTAAAGTTGAGCCAGAATCAAAATTAAATATACTTCAAATAAGCACAAGCAGACACAACATTCACAAGACGCGCTGCTGGAAAAGATGCACGTACATCAGCACACGAATATTTACAATACAATTAATCAATACCGGCCCATTTTCTAAATTCCTGAACATGCTCAAGCCTTTTGCTTTGTGCTTCTGTTCTTGCATCCGACGCTTTTAAACTCCTATAAAGATTCTTATGAAGTCTAAGAAACTCGCTTTTGTACAACAACTTGTCGGTATACATGTTACGGTCATTCATATGGCCAATGACCTCCATCACTCTCTCAAAGTAACCTCCTCGAATGAAGTTTAGCAGCAGTAACTCGTATAGATCTCTATTTACAACTAAATAGTTGTTCTTCATGAATCTCTTGATGTCTCCCCACAAGAACGTAATCTCACGATACATACCGAGAGAAGAATATCCACACACGAGATGAGCAAAAGTTTGACTTGTCGGTTGAATTTTCATTTCGCACATTCTTCTATACGCCCTCAATGCATCCTCTATCATTCTTGCCTTGCAGAAAAAGAAGATCGAAGAATTGAAGTTATACACTAAAGGAATATCTGTTTGATCTTCAGCGTTCAATATTTGAGCTAAGGCGACAGCCAAATCTGATTTACCAACTGAATTTGATGTTTCTCGACAAAGGACGTGTTTGTCAATATCATCAGACAATTCTGGGAGCAAATCAATCTTTTTCATTTGTTTTAGCAGTGCCTGAGCTTCTCTTTGCATTCCCTCCTTCTGATATGCTGACAAGAGTAAAATATACATATTGCAACCCATTGGAGACCCGGCAGCCTCTGTGTCGTCCAAAATATCATGAGCAGACTCAAGCCATCCCATCTGAATGCAAGCACTGATCACATCAGAACACAACCCAGATCCTGTCGCTGAGTATAGTTCCCCTTGAATGCAAAGTAAAAGTTTTGAAAGTTCACTAATTCTACCATCTTTTTTGTAACCAATGATTAACTTAGCCAAAGCTCTATTACCAAGAGCAAGTTTCCCACCCTTATAAAAAACAAGACCTTCTCTACCTTCCAATTTAAGCACAGTGTCCTTCTGCAGTAGCTCAGGCTCTATATGTATCCTTAATGCATTCTTAAGATTAGGCGATCCAATGGCGATAAAGCTTGGCTTTTTTAAGTGATTCCTAACTTCTTCATTATTGTGACAATTATGCGAGCTATTCATATCCAAAACAAGCTTAGAGGCAGCATCAATGTCGTTAAATTTAAAGTGCAAGCTCAACAAACTATCATAGAACTGACGATAATGTCGAACATAAGACGCCGAAACTCCATCAATATGACATTTCAATTCCATCAATTCATCTCTCAAACCATTCATTTCTAAAATCTGCGAAATTATCACAATCGAGTGTGCATCAGCCACTGTCCCCATCAGCGGCATTAACTCAATCAGACACAAACCCTTCAAACACAACTTAAACCTCACACAAGCATCAAGAACAAGGTTAAATACCAAAGTATCCGGCTTCAACCCGATTGCATGTTGCGCCTTTTTATCCTTCAAACAATTATAAAAATCACAAACTTGAGACAGATAATTCGATACAAGACATGTTCCAATTTCTGTCTTCACAGTATGAAAAACAATCAAGGACAAAAAATTCATAGATGGCACAAACCCTTTATTAAGCATCAACCTAAGTATAACCGATGTAGGAGACGGCATTTGCATTCTAGCCAAAGACAAAGCAAGTTTTGTCAATGTATCAACATGAATCAAACCTGAATTCTCATCAACAATTCTCAAAACCAAATCACATGCTTTTCTCACCAAAACATTATTAGAAGAATAACACAATTGCACAATAAGATGATTCAATAAATTAACCTCAGGGTAACCATAAAGGTTTCGAAAATCGCGAAAAGTTTCCAATGCTTCTTGCAATTGATGATTCCTCAAAGCAAATTTAAGCTTACCCAATAGAATTTCTTGGGTGGAACGTTCCCATGAAAGCCTCTCACAGTTGTCAGAAAAAGTTGAAATTTTTTGCGAAAATGGATTGAATTGATTGAAATTAACATGCCCATGAAGAATGATTTGCAAAGGTGGAAGCTTTTTGAGAAAGGGGTTTTGGAATAGAATGTATTTGGCAAAAGGAAGCACCATAACACCATTTATTTATTGCACGGAAATGTAACAGAGACTGAAAATTTTCTGAGTTGGGTAAGCATAAAAATGGGAGATTTTGGAGAAATTTGAATGTTAGAGTAAACCCTAATTTGACTGAGGAGGATGGCATAGATGAAGTCAAATACAGTATTTTTCCTTTGCTAGTAATTTTTTAATTACTACATTTTTTATATTTTTTTAATAAAATTGTGCAAAAATGTGTAGAATATTGTAAAAATCAATTAAAAAAAATTAGAATTTTTTAACAGCATAAATTTAATATGAATTTTAAACCTCCAAAAATATAAAAGTTCATATTTAATTTATGTTTTGTCAAAAAATTCTAATCTTTTTAGGAGAGATTCTTATAATATTATAATTTTTTTAAAAAGAAATTTATTCAAGAATATGAATTTTACATATGAGTTTATTTTAAAGGAAAGATCAAAAGTGAAGATGAAAATATTTTGGAGGACCAAAAGTTGAAGAAATTTTTTAGAGGGACTAAAACGAAAAGTTAAATATTTATAAGGACAAAAAATGTATTTAACTCTATAATAAAAAATCCACGTTTTAGATTTATTCGATAAATGATGCATGTGATCTATATTATTGACCATATACATCATTTATTAAATAAATCTAAAAAATACATTTTCCTTAGATGTATTTATTTAGTTTATTCGAAATATAGTTTGTGAATAACCCTTTTGCACTTGTACTGTAAACACTAAACAGTGCATTATGTCATTTTATTTTTTATTTTTTTTGTTCTGTGTCATTCTCTTTATGACCCTTTAAATTTTGCAAATTAATTTGTTTTGTTTTTGCGTTTGTGTAAAGGGCAGTCCTTATTTGCTTCCCTCAACTTCTCTTTCAATTGTTAAAGCAAAAATATCATTAATAACTATTGAGACCGACTCTAAATAAAAAATACCCCGTCATCGGATATAAAAGTCTCTAAATCAATTTCATTCCATCAAGGAGGACAAAATTTACCAACCTAGGAAAAGTCTAATCGCCTCTAACACTCCATGCTCATTAAAACATACGCATAAAAAGATAGTTATACTCTTTCTATAAAAGTTATGTAACAACGACACTTCAGATTGAATGTGTGTTGTCGTGTTCGGTGTCCAACGCCGCCATACACCAATGCATATAAACACTTAATCATTTCTATATTCTTAAACAATTATTGGTGTAATATATGTGCCAATGCCAAATTTAGTGTTTTATAGATAAACAGAAAACATAAATAGGAGAGCTACACAAATATTGAAGCATTGCTGAGCTGCACTATGTAGACAAATGAAACAATAAAGCTCAAAAAGAGAGATAAATGTTGACAGTTCCATGCCAAATGCATCAAGATATAAACACCCTCACATCTCCCCTTGACAGTACAGTTTTTGCGTGCACCACAAGTTTCAACTCCCACATAGCTGCAATATGGCCGAGATTCGTGTTAATGTAAAACAACAACAAAAGTTTCGACCTCATCAAGGAAATTTTGCTACAGCTCTTCCAAAAGAGGCTTGTGCAAATTCTGCCCCAAACATAACGCTATGTTGAGCTAAAGCAGTTCCTTCAATATATGGGAAGACCATATAATGAGAACAAAAATTACAGACTTATCTAATATAAAACGAAATAGAATCGACCTTTAAAGCATGAGTTTTTCCTTTGGTTATTTGATTCTTTGCAATACATTGTTTATATCATCTTTGGTAAACTCATCTGGGTTCTGCCAATCATTAACAGGTAATGGTAGAATACGAATGCCGAAATTCCACTATTGAATCAATGAAAAATACAATTGGTGAGTTTGGAAATTACAACAGTGATGTACTAAAGGAAAAATAGAAGGCAAAGTACAAACTCTTAAGCCATTACTTTACTAGAGAATATCTAAAGGAGAAAGGGAATTTTCATCAATTTTCTACACACCAATCATTGTGCTATTTTCACACCATCCAAGAAATATTTTCTATTTGAGAATTCCTCTCTCTTGCTTCACATTGCTTCCTTGATCTTATGATCAATTTTCATGTCTCATTTCCTGAATTGATTTTCCACTTTGATGACTTGAAATTTTCTCCATTCATATCCAAGCATTACCTTACCTCCCCGGTTAAAATTGACCTTATTCTCAATGTCAATGTCATGGCCATGGATATAGGCATAAGAATGTCTACTCTACTGCACAATTGAATCAAATGTATCGTCAAGTTACCCCATAATTTGATACAAGCTTTCAATGTGGGAATTTTCCTTCCACACCAGTAGGAAAACACTAGGATTATTGAATCTTAAATATTCTGCACCTGTATCTGCATCAAATGTACTGCACAGTATCTCTGTGATTTTGCTTGCCACATATTGTGTCGCTAAGCAAAGCATAAAGGATGATAAACAATAGTTGAGTGTCATTGAGACAAATCACTGCATACTCTTGTGCATCAGCCACTTGAAAGTTAGCGGATTTCTCCATGACTTGCCGAACAAATTCCACCTTGTCAATGAGAATATTAGTATTCAACTTCTCACCAATGGAATTTAAACAATGAACAAGGACAAGAAATTTCAATTCAGAATCACACCTAATTCCTTTGTCCCTAGCATAGAGTATTGTAAAATAATTATAGCAAGGAGCTAAATCAGTATGCAAATAAAAGCCAACAACTAGCACATATGTTAAGAGTTTGGAATTTCATGCACATGATTATATGCTTGATTAGTATCAATCTTACTTCCAAATCCGATAAAACAACATGGTGTAACTAGGAAGCTCTTTCATTACAGCAGGGTCCATTTTTGTAGCTAGCTGAAACAATTTTTTAGTTCACTAGATGTGGCGACAAAGAAATAGATCACAATTTGCATTATGCGATGTCACTACTGTAGAACATAACAGGAAACTCTGAATTCATTTCAAATGAATAAATTGAAGTAGCAATAGGAGCGGCGTAGAATGAGTCAACATATGATTCAGAAAATATAGATCCCCCCCTGTCAGTGACCATCCTCTAAACTACAGCAGTGTCATCATCAATCATACTCAGAATAGGTAGTTTAACCGTGCAACAAAATTTGTAATTTTCATTACAGAAGCTACTGTCCTAGACCCTAGTATAACTATAGAGAAAAAGATCCAGTAAAGAACACCGATGAGCTTCAAATAACCAATCTCAGACACAATAGCAATCGTGATAGGGTAGTGAACCTGTTTGCAATTCTCAAGCAGGATTGGTGTCACATAAAAGTGTAATACATAGAAAAATAATAAGGGAAAAACGTTATTAGCATCCATGTATGTGCACATTTCACCCTTAATGTTGGAGTTATAAGTATCCATCTTACAAAGCAACACACAAACATTTGATACTGATACCAGAAAATGAAATTTGACAGTGGCTTGCATGTCTTGTAAAGGACCAAGCCTTGGATGGAGAACAATGATTTGTGTGTTGTGTGGTCTTCTAAAGGACCAAAATGCAAATAACTAACTATAGCCTGAAAACTACCTAGCATTTTTTCTTCAATGTGATTTTTGTGGAGATATTGTACAACTGTAAATATGCAAAATCTACTTCTAACATGATTGTGCAAGTGCAACCAAACCCATCATAAAATGCACAACTTCAAGTAGGTATGAAAAAAGGGTTGTTGAGTCTGTAAGAGCACCGTGCGACCACCCCGGACAACATGCGTCCAAGAACGATCATCTACAACACAAGATGATGTCTCAACATGAGAATCATCTCAGCCGTTAATCACGCTCTGGTGTTTACTGAAAAAGTATTCAATACATTTGCTTTGTACAATATACAATCCATTAGTTGCACTTATATCGAACATTGGCACTGTCTAGGGTGAGAGACCTTAATAGGTCTCCTACGGTGCATCACCTTTTGTAACCGTTGGATTAGTTAAGCACACCATAAACTAATACACTAGATTATTTTTGTTTTCTCTCTCATGAGCTTTCATCTTTCTTTTGGAGCCCCTCTGTTTGCTTACACTCTCGTCGGCCGACCACCAACAGTGGCCAGTAG
>Ga0099826_10002695_pt1 | contig 11599 bp, 6 predicted proteins | sample Mtrugardesep15_FD_76830 | JGI IMG/M metagenome (GOLD analysis project Ga0099826, IMG submission 76830) | Root nodule microbial communities of legume samples collected from California, USA - M. trunc garden sep15 | ecosystem: Host-associated > Plants > Roots > Nodule | place: USA: California...
CCCTTTAACTCCTTCAATTAATTTATTGCTTTTAATGCAGACGGAGCCCGAATTTAGGCCAGCAATGTCAGAGGTCGTCTTATACTTACTAAATATGATAAGGAGGGAGTCTCAGGAAAGTGATTCAAATGAAAACTGAGAATGGTGATGATATTTGTTCATGAAAGATTTAGCTACTGAATATGATTTATGTGCATAGACATCATCATACTACAAATGTTACCAAAGGAGGGCCCCATTTGTTGTCTCTACGCTATATTACATCCTGCTAACGTGCCCAACATTCACAAGGAGTTTTGTCCAATCAATTTCTTAGGAACACTCCTTGTATTTAGTCTTGTTATATCTGATAATTTTTAGTTCATTGTAGCATTACATGATAGTTTTGCATAGGTGTCTAACTAACCCATTTGTTTGATAATTGTTTCTAAATTCTTAATAATGAAGAGTGATTCCAATGTGCATGCATCCTTTTGGTTTTTATGTTAGTCCATGATAATACAAGTTTGTTAGTCATTTGTACAAATTCAACTCAAGCATTGTGAACTTCCAAAAGTTATCTATTGCCTTTTTGTTTACTTGCTAAAAATTTGGTGTCTTTTAGATTGAGTAGAGTTGCGTTTAAGCTTCAAAATTAGGTGTGGTCCATTTAGAAAAATGTAACTGAGTTGTCTACATGAATTTAAGCCAATTATTTTAATTAATTAATCATCATTTCTTAACCGTCACTAGCTTCAACTCTTATAATAATATTATTATACACCTAAATTTGAACCGATGGGCACTCACTTATGGATGTCACCATCAAACCAAATTTGAACCTCCAGAAAAAGAATGTCTACTACGTGACGTTACATGCTAAATTGAAATTTTACATTTACTTTAACATCGAAAGGTATATCCAACTGCCTAGAAAATAATCGAATAATTGTTTGATAAGAACTTTTGGATATTTTGGCAAGAGTATTCTTTTATAGTTAGAGTAGCTAATTAAAGAAGATAGTATAAGGTAAATAAGAGTTGAGTGCATTTAACATATTTCATTCAAGGGTAGAAGAAATTGGATGTCATTTTCAATGTTTCTTTTAACAGTAAGGACAAAAGAGTTTGCACAGAAAATGTCCATTTTTTTTACACAATTTACATGTCACATTCAAGAAACAAAACTATTTAAAATTATTTTATATCTTTGTGATGATTTAAATTTATTTAGGTTTTGACTTTGTAATTTATTTTCCTGTAATATTTGTTATAATATAATCAAATCGTTAGAAGCAGAAGACCTACAAAACTACAAGATAAACTATTAAGAAAGTATAGATATTAATGAGTTGGATCAAAATATGCTTTATGATAAAACAATATGACGTAATTTGATCAATGTTATCGACCCTATATAGTGAGAAAATGCTTAACGGGTTTGTAATTTGTTCTAGACTAGACAAGACCTAATCCGTTGAGAATCCATGATCTAGTCCAACAAGGTACATCATATTTTGCAACACATCAAATTTATCGTGTGATCAAATCACAAACGATTCTATAATGGTTATTAACATACGGTGATCTATGAATCATGTGGGGATTCGCTTAATGAAATAAGCATTGCGGAATCTATAATCTTTTACATGTCACATATAAAAGATTATCAACCCATTGTGAAAGAGACATTATCAACGCTTGTAAAACTTTTGAGCTCCCCTAAAACACAAACTCGAGCACTTGATATACATCATTATACGTCGCAAAGTACACCATCAAATACGTGCTTATTTGAGGTAAGAATAGTTAAAGTTGGGTGTGGTAGAGGGTCTCAAAACAATTGTAAATATCTCAGAATGGGTCAAACTCATGTTAAGAAACTCATGTTATGTCCATTTTCTAGAAAAAAAATAGTTTTCTAGAAAATTCCTTAGAAAAACCATTAATTAAATATTTTTACTCTAAATAAATAAATCAAGAAAGAATATCAAATTTAACCTCACAAATTTTGATCATTTTAGTCTCTCCAACAAAAAGTAAATGAAAATTAATCTCTAATATATTCATATTAAAAGACAAATTAGTTCTAAATTTATTATTATTTTTTTTTGTGGAGAATTAGTTCTAAATTTATTATACCAGATGAACTAATTTGTTTTTCAAATTCAATATGACCATGAGATTAGTATGAGTTTATTTTTCAGTCGAGAAAATTGCGAGGGATCAAATTGAGTCTCTTTCAAATATTTTAATATTATTAAAAAAAAAATAATAATTAAAAAAAAGGTAAAAGCTAAAATGTACTCCACATGAAAACTTGAAGCGGTGGTTAGTTTATAAGAGAGAATGAATGCATGAAGTGCTTTTCCATTTTCATTTGATTGACAGAGTGTAGTAGTGTGCAGTTTCGGCAAAGAAAGAGCCAAAAAATCAGAAAGCGAAAAATCCGTAGATTCCACAATCCTAACCCCTTTTTCAGTGTGCATTCTACACTGCACACAAAACCGCACTAAGCTTTTTCCCTTTCGATTCCGATTTCGAAGATCCCTTCATTCTCACAACAATGAGTCGCTACGATCCAAACCCTTTCGAAGAAGAAGAGACTCACGTCAATCCTTTTGCGGTTACTTCCTTTTTCTTTTTCACTTTTCCGCATAATTCATTCTGAATAATCGCTTTTTGTTATGTTGTTTCAGTTCGATTCAATTTTGTTAATTATTTTGAAATGCTGATTATTTTTCAGTGATGAATGATTGTAAATGTTTGAATAAGTTCATAATTTGTTCGGTTACTGGTATTTAATTGCAATTTTTTGAATTGATAGACCTAATAATTTGAAACTTTGGAAGCTGTGAAATTGTTAGATAAGATGTTAGAAATTGAAAAATTAGTTTGTGTTTGTGTTGTTGATTTGAAGCCAATGGATCTAATTTGGTCTGCGAGAAAGAAAATATATTGTCGATATGTGATATATCGAGACTCTCGCGATAGATGATTATACATGACCTGAAAATGTGTTTATATAAGTGAGAGACATTCATGGCCTTACAAGCCAGTTTTGTAGGTTTTGATCAGGGGAACCCTAATTTTAAGACGGTATTCCAGTCTATCCAAGATCTATTGGACTGCATGTTATCAGGGCGCTCATGTCACACACCGGATGTTTGGTTTTGGGTGTGAGGGGGTGCGCCGTGACTTGAGAGTCTCACATTGGATGAGACATGGCTTGAAAATATGGTTATATAAATGAGACATCCCTCACCTTATAGATCGGATTTGTAGGGTTGGGTAGTCTCAACCCAAATTTTAAGAAATACGCATGAAAATTAGCATCACGTTCTTCTCCATCAGTTATTGACGGTATCATGTTTTCTTAATCATTGATTTCCTTAATCAATATATAGAGATTGAAATCTCACAGGATTCTTATATTTCTTGCATTTGATCTTTAAATTTTTGGCAGATGAGTTCCGTAATTGTAAATAACGACTGATAATGTAGTATTGCAGTAACACCTTTGTTGATTTGAAACTGCAGATATTTATTTTTATTTTTAATATTTTTTATTTTTTTGGTTTGCTTTCTTATTTGAATGTTATCTTAAGGACCAAAACATTAAGCATTTTTGTTGATAATATTAGGACGGAACAGCTAAAGGAAAAGGGTCAGGACAATCCAGTTATGGTGGAGGTGCATTTTACACTACTGTAAGTTTTCCCTTTTCTTTAACTGATACCAAGATATATGTTAACATACAACACTTTGCATGGTAATATTTTGACAAAGGAGAGTCAATGGTTGCTTTAGCTTTTGATGTGTGTCCTTTATATTTTTATTGTGCAAGAGCATTAACCGTGATACGTGTTGCTAGAATTTGAATATTGAAGTTCAGATTTTGTAGGAATTTTCCCTTTGTAATCAATCAGGAGATTTATATATACTTGATAGGTTGGGAGGGATTTTTCCCTTTGTAGTCAATCGGGGGATTTTTCCCTGAGGAAAAGATTTTGTGCAAGTTGTCTGAGAGAGGTTTAGTTTTTGTATTTACATGTTGGTAATAATTGATTTGTTATTCGATTGTTGAAGTTGATTGTTTGTTGCTAAGTGTCAAAAGGTTAGAATGGATTCTCTCTCTGTCTTTTTACTTGTGGAGTGGGTAAAATAAGTTTGCAGCACAAGAATTAATGTTTTCTGATCAAGCTAGAGTGAACATAGTAGTAATTAATTGTAGTAGACTTATGTCTGGAAGATAACACCGTGTTCCTATGGACACTTTTGTCGGAAATTATGATAGGAAGAGAGTTCATATTGAGAGGAAGGGTGCTATTCCGTTTCACCTGGTTAGCTGTCAAGATGCCTCTCCTGTTTTGATGCTGGTAGGAGTGTGAAACTTTTGAGGTCAAGATAAACTTTCATGCTGAACGGTCAAGGAGTCATTCAGTTATTTCCATGATACTGATGGTCATGGAGGCAGTTTGTAGAAATAATGGTTTTCTTTTAGTACCATGGATAGACATGCCATCCTGTTTCTATGGAGGCTAGGGCTTTCGTAAGAAGTTAGTTTGGTAGATCAGGTTCAGCTCTTTCATCGACAATGATGTACCATGTGAGGATGGGGTTTACTTTTTGAAGGACAGATGGTATATACACACAACACATTCACTTTTCATGTTTTTATAGCCTTCAACAAAGCCCATGAACTCGAAAGAGTATATGGATGATGAGAACGGCTCTGTCTGTTTGTTGGGTTGACCAGAGAGTTTATGGGTGGTGGGAAATTGGAAGACACCTGTAGTCCCTTTCTGCAGCTCATTGTTAAGTTTGTACTGGGGGCAATGCAGGGAAGTACGCCCAGTATCCATGTAGGGTTTCTTAAGCTGTTGTTGTTGTTGCTTGATTAGGTTTTTTGACATATTGATTTTATAATAAGTAGGGCAGGACAAGATTGCAACCAAAAGGTCTTGAGTAGTTAAATTTTGGACAAAAGTACTAATGTGTTGTTATTCTATTGTGTTTTTAAACGTTGAAAGCCAGTTTGTGGAAATCATTTTATTTTTATGATGGTTTTTCTATTTTATTGGTGCTTTTTATTTCATTTTCCTTATAAGATGTTGATTTGGGGGGTAACCATATGTAGATTGGTGCTATTTTGTCAGCTAGTGTAATTGCTTGGTTCTGATTTCAGACCATTTTCTTTTCTGATGATTTGCCGACTATATAAATGGAGCAATTATTGTAAAAAATATAAGGGGGTAGTTAGAAACTATAGTAATTTGGTGTCCCTTTTTTGCCTTCCCTTTTCAAACATGAAATGTAGAAAATAATATCCTTGTTTATAAGCTTACTATGAAGTTGTTTGAATTTGCAGAACCCTGGAAGTGTTCCTTCTGCGGCCTCAAGACTCTCACCCCTTCCTCATGAGCCTTATGATCGTAATGCAACTGTTGACATCCCTCTCGATAGCTCAAAGGTAAACGGGATGTGAGAATGTTGAAATATATAATAATATTAAAACTATCTGTCTTCATGCTGTTGTTACCCCAGGATTTAATTATGTTCTTAATTTTAGGATGTCAAAGCAAAGGAGAAGGAACTTCAAGCTCGAGAGTCTGAATTGAAAAAAAGGGAACAGGTGATCCATCCTGATTTATTACTTGACATCTTTAGAACACAATTGCACATGCGAGTTAGCAAATTGATTAACTAGATTTGATATTTTTTTTCTTATTTTATATCAGTGCTAATAATTTTTTGCTACTGATTAATATTAGGGACCTAACTGGTAGCAAGTGCAACTTATGTTAATTTTTTGATACATGGCCACTTGTCCTTTTTAATGTACTGGCATTAGTATATGGTTACGGATAGACCTTCTATTGAGGATTTAGTTCAGTACATTACTACCTCTACCTTTCATTTCAGGATTATAATGCTACATCTCTTTGCTTTGCTATAAATTTACTTGGCCATTGTGATATACTGTCATTTAAAGTAGTAAGGAAACTGATGTATCTCATGATATTTTGTAGGAACTAAAACGAAGAGAGGACGCCATTGCACGAGGTATTTTAGTTCATATATTCACACAAAAGCCAAAAAAAACAATTTCTATATTTTGGTGTTTCACACTTTTAATTTTGCAGCTGGTATAGTTATAGAGGAAAAAAACTGGCCACCTTTTTTCCCCATCATTCATCATGACATTGGAACTGAAATACCAATTCATCTTCAAAGGATGCAGTATATTGCATTTTCAACATGGTTAGGTATGTTAAACTCTAGAACTGTACAGTCTAGAATGTTTAAGGTCATATCTATCTAGTTGCTTGCTATTTATTATTATCAACAAAATCTAGAATTTTTCTTCTTGTACCTCATTATTATATGTACTTTGTAGTTGAATTATAATTCTTACGGAAGTTTTTAGAATAATTAACAAGATGAAAATATAAAGGCATTTTCATACATGAGCAACAAAATTGTAGAACAATAAAATGATATTTACTCACGCTAAAGAATATTATCAAGTCTTTCGTTTCATATAGTTAGACATCGTTAGTAGTTAGTAATTGCCACATGTTTTCATTGCCATATGCTTATAGAGTGTGTTGCCCAAACTCTAGTATTTAAAAATGATGGGCTTTTAGAATAATTAACAAGATGAAAATATAAAGTCATTTTCATATATGAGCAACAAAATTGTAGCACAATAAAATGATTTTTACTCAAGCTAAAAAATATTATCAAGTCTTTCGCTTCATATAGTTAGATTAGCGTTAATATATTTAGTAATTGCAACATGATTTCATTGCCATATGCTTATAGAGCGTGTTTGCCCAAAATCTAGTATTTAAGAATGATGGGCGAAAATTGTCCTGCTCAAAACAAGCAGACTGACATTTTTTTTTCCCATTAATGAATAGCCATGGCATATGAATCTGGAAATTGTCCACCGACAATGATGAGGCTGCCTTAACAGTTGCCTCTCTTATTGAGCCCTCTTTTACCTTGCCAAATTGCGATGTTGTCTTAAGCTTTTGCCATCAGCTCCCATGTATTTGTCTAGTTTGAATTTTTAAATATTGTTTACTTTGCCTTCCTGATACAAGATCCAGAAGTAAAACTTCAGTAATATTTTTAGTAAGTTCATTATTTTTAAGTGAAAGAAAACCGAACCATGTGGCTGTTAGGTAAATCAACACAGACCAAGGATCTCAGAGAGGAACACACACAACTTGTATTTATGATAGTTTTACAATAAATAAGTTGAATGCTTAATGAGTAAGCACTAGCCTAGGAAGCTGTATATACCTATGAAGCACAAACACTCCACGGATTAGATGTCCTAGTGTCAGACACAAGTCGTATCCGACACCGACACGACACGACACTGACACCGATAATTACACTGAATTATGTGATTTTCTCAAATTATTAGCGGTGTCGGCGTGTCAGTGTCCGTGTCTGTACTTCATAGCTGTATACTCTAGGAGTAATAACAATCAGTCGAGGAAGTTGTACAATTAAAGGAATATCTAAAGATTCTTAATTTTAACAGCAGTGGATGAAGGTAAAAGACTAGCATATCTTGTTTTAGATTTTTTTTTATCATGAAACAACTTGCTCAGTTTAGATGTGTATATAAATTTTAATTCTCAATTTAGATATTCCATAAGTGATGTTCTTGCTTAATTTAATTAAATAAATATATATGTATTTGTGTCCTGTATTATTGACATTAATAGTGTCGACGTGTCCGTGTCGGAATCGTTGTTTCATAGGTGCTATCTATATCATTAATTTACATAGCATAATGTTTTTTAATCATCAGTTATCTTCAATTATTTTCCAATAGTATCTAAGTTTCAAAACTTTGTAATAATCTGCAGGTTTGGTTCTGTGTCTTCTGTGGAATATAGTGGCAGTTACTACTGCTTGGGTCAAAGGAGAAGGTTTGTCTTACAATTGGAAATTGGCCCATCAATCTTGCTAGGCTATGCTTACATGTTCTTTTCTTGCCTTGCAGGTCCAACCATCTGGTTTCTTGCTATTATATATTTTATTTCTGGTGTTCCAGCATCCTATGTGATGTGGTATCGCCCTCTTTATCGTGCTATGAGGTAGCAGTCAATCTGATTTAATACTATTCTTTTAGTTTAGCATAGAGATATATGTTCAAGTATTTTTCAGTCTACTTGTTTAGCCTTAAAGTATATGTAAAAATTTATAATCTATATCTTTCGGCTAAGATTTAGATAAATTGTGGAATATAATATTTTACTGTAAAAGCAGTCTGTACACCTGGATGATATGTAATTGTAATATTTGAGAAGCCAGTAGGTTGTGCAATACCTTCATCTGATCCTTTTTGGGAGGGGATGCCAGAAGAAGAGGGGATTGAAAGTGGACCATCGGCGGAGTGGGTGGATTTCTGTTAATAGTTTCCATTCTTCCAACTTGTGAAAAAGCATGACATGTTAATGCATTTTTAGGAATATTTATATTGTGAACAGGAACCCCTGTATTATCTGGGTTCTTTGATGGCTTTTTATTGATTTTTTTTGGTCCATATTGTTGTTGTTTCTTTTTATAAATTGTGTACCATCTCTCTTTACAGGACGGACAGTGCTCTGAAGTTTGGCTGGTTTTTTGTCTCTTACATGGCAAGTTTATATATTTTCTCACTCTGCTCACTTATTCTGCACTTACTTTGTGAAATACTCATCTCATTTTTACTATTTCTACAAGCAGTTGCACATTGCTTTTTGCATTTTCGCTGCAGTTGCTCCACCAATTATCTTCAAAGGAAAATCTCTCACGTGAGTTCCTTCTAATATTGCATTATATGTTTCTATCTTGCGAACTGATTATTTGCGACTAATCTTTAACTGAATTGATATACTGGAGGCAACGAAAAGGATGCTGATGCATTTTGTGATTGAGCTTATTGTTTTCTGACTGGGTTTTATTCCATAAACTATTAACTTAAAGGGAATAAGTTTGAAAAAATTGACCATGTATAATTTTCGTTTACTTAATTAGTACCTGATAAGCATCGAATTATTGTGTTGTGTTAGGCTTGACTGTATTTTCTCCATGATTTTGACGTAACTCAGCAACATAACAGAAATACATTTTATTTTTGTTATTCCATTTCTGCTCAAACTAATGGTTGTAATGTATACTGTTATGATGTGAACAGAGGTATTTTGGCTGCGATTGATGTGATAGGCGGCAGTGCATTGGTTGGGGTATGTTTCAATTGTGTATCTATCATCTTGGATGATTCAATATATTATCATCTTGTGCCAGAGTGGTATATTTTGAAGTCGTAATTTCACATTGAAATGATGTTGATACATACTTATGCTGATCTGCAGATATTCTACTTCATTGGGTTCGGATTTTTCTGTATCGAGTCACTGATGAGCGTCTGGGTTTTTCAGGTTTTTATAATCTCAGCATTGTAACAGTAGTAACTTGGTATTCTATTGACTCTACCCTGTGATTTCTTGTTTGACTGTTGATTTATATTTGCAGCAAGTATTGATGTACTTCCGTGGAAGCGGCAAGGCTGCAGAGTTGAAGCGAGAGGCAGCCAGAGGAACGATGATGGCAGCTCTATGACTTTGCATTAGCAAATGTTTTCATCTATGTTATGACACAAATTTTTTATCTCTCCTGTTACCAGTTCCTTGCACCTTTATCGCCTTTCTTAGTACTTGGACGTTTTTTCCTGGCTTCTGGTCTAGAGTTGAGTTAGACGACATAATTAAAGAAAGAACTCACAGCGGTTGTGCATATATAGAAAAACATTGTTTCAGATTGCTCCTTTGACACATAACGTTTCCCATAGAATATTGTTTATATATTTTATAACAAATGTTTCATCAATTCAACTGGGTTACATGTTCTACTGACTTGACTCACAATCAGATCAAGTCAGTTCAACTTTTATTTATATTTTATTTGCATATTGAAGTTTTTTTTTACGCTCTCGGATTAAAAGGTATTTCAATATGCATCATCTTCAACCGACTATTCTTCAGCTTGGAGAGCTTTTGATTTTGAAGCTTTTTTCTTTTGACCTTTAGAGCAACATATGTTTTTCTTTGATAGTTTATTTTCATTGAGCTCAATTTGATAAATTCTTTTGAAATCAAGTAGTTCCTCCATCTTTATAATACCAAGGTCCTTTGCTTCTTCAATATCAGAAGTTTTTCATATTTTCTTATGCTGAGTATTTATTTCTTAAGATTTTCCATGCTTGAAATGTCGCAAACATTTATTCAATGTTTTCTCCGTCTTGCATTTAAAAATTGCATACCTTTGAATAAACATGTTGTGTTTGTCATTATGTAATAGTCAGATTTTCTCGTAGTTCATTGTGAAAATCAGAAAACGGTGAAAAATAACGTAAGGAAGTGTCTAGCTTCTTGATTCGGTAATTAGTTTTATTTCATTTTTTATATATATAATTATTGTTTTTAGATTTTGAGAATAAGTGTAATTTTTAGCATTGGGCAGAATGTTATCATCCTCGATCTAATCACAAAATTTGAGTTAACTAGCACCTTATAAAAATTTAAATGCAAAATATAAGAATTGGATGAATGTCTAAGATGCTTGTTAATAAGAATTTGATGAATGTCTAAGATGCTTGTTAACTTGAACCAAACATGAAACTTGACTTAGGGATGCTCACTTATTTGGTTCAGTTTTTATTTTATTTATTTTAAATAAACTATATGTGTTTGGTTCAGATGTCGTGTTGATAGTAATGAAACTCAAATAATCATATGCCAAAAAGAAAATTCTAAGTTAAAGCTGTCGTGTTGATAGTATATTAGAGTAAAAGAGATAGTGATCAAGTAAATAGCTACTAAACAAGTCCATAAGATTGTAATTAACTATTGCTGAATCAACATGGTTATTCTCTCTATATAAGAAAATCATTGAGTTCAGTTGTAGCTCGCTTAACGAATTGAGAATTTTTCACCATGAAGCAATTGTCAATGAGTATAAACTTAATCAAAACATGTTTTCCATTAAAATCAAGTTAATAAGTGCTTACACAATATATCACAAAGTAGGTAAACATAGCACTTATCAGTGATATGAATTAATCACTTCAGAATTTCATCTCGCATTCAACAAATTGCTAATTCTCTTGAATCCATTTGATATCTGATCTGATCACTACGACGGAAGCAATATATGATGAATACAACATTGTGTACATTGTGATCCAATATCATGAAGGTGGTAAAGCGTTGCTTTTCTCGCATGAATCATGACTTGAATGTGTCAATAAAGCGACACTGAATGAACTAGTTTGCATCATTGTGGCTCAAGCCTCATCTGACACGACTTCTTAAGTATTGAGTAAGAAAGAAAATGATAGAAAGTAATAGACAATGAGAGAAAAAGAGTGAATATTTTCATTGATTGTGAAATCTGTTACAACTTGTTTATATAGGTTGTTAGCTTGGTCACACTATAACATATTGTGCACCAGCTTTACTATATCCTATCTTATTGTTCCTAGAAAAGTGGGAGTTAGTTACAATGTATAACTAACTCTAAACTTAACTAAGGTGTCAATAGCTTGTTGTGC
>Ga0099826_10002696_pt1 | contig 11599 bp, 5 predicted proteins | sample Mtrugardesep15_FD_76830 | JGI IMG/M metagenome (GOLD analysis project Ga0099826, IMG submission 76830) | Root nodule microbial communities of legume samples collected from California, USA - M. trunc garden sep15 | ecosystem: Host-associated > Plants > Roots > Nodule | place: USA: California...
CACCCTCTTTCACATTCTCAACCTCTCTACCACTACCACCACCCACATCTACTTTCACTTCTCTCACTTCCTCTCTCCTCTCTTCCACTGATGACTGTTTACCAAACACACAACCCATCTCTCAAAATCTCTCATTTACACTTCCACCACCTTCATCAAGTTCAAAAAACACAGTTTCCTTCAGTTTCTCACCATCCATAACAATTCAAACAAATGCTAGTTGAGAAAAACCCTAATGAGAAATCTTGTAAATTAGGTGGAATAAGCAAATGCTAGTTGAAAAGATTGTAACTTTGGCAGACAAAAGTGAGAAGCAATGATTTTAGAGACACCCCACAAATTGTGGTGTAGTCAAAGAAAACAAGACTAGTGTTTTTTCTTTGTTTCTCTTTTGTCTTTAAGGTGGGTCTTTTATGTGTATATTTTTGTTCTTTCTCTTTATTGATTTAGGAATAAGGATTTGTAATTGTGTGTGGAAGAGGATCAAAGTTGAAAAAACAGTTAAGGTTGTAGTTTGTTTCGTTTTACACTACAAGCAGATTCAAAAGGATGAGTGAAAAGAAAAGAATGTTTTGGTTTGGAGAGAGAAGAAAATGTGGGGATGAATGAAATGGAATGGAATATGGATCTCCTTTTTACTGTTTTTCAACCTCTAATCTTCTTTAATTAATCTCTCTATTAATTTTGATTAGCACACCACACCAAGCAAACAACAAAGGTAATGGATCGTTCAGTTCAGTAAATAAAAATGGATAATGGATGACAAAACCACAAAACTTTATTTTTAGATATTTAAAATTTCTACATTCACATATATGATTTTAAACCTATGCTAGTTAAATTTTTATAAAATTCTTACCATCTTATTTAAATGTTGTATTTTTATTTTTTACGAAATGCATATAGTTGCATGCAATATTTAGGACACCGAATTTTCTTATGTGAAACTTTAGCATAATTTCAGAGTATATCCTCTAGAAAAAGTTGAGAGTATATATGTACTGTTTTTTTTTAGATGAGTATATATGTACTGTTTGTATATGTAAAAAAGTTTTTTTTTTTTTTTGAAAATTTGGTATCTGATCCAATGACCGACTAATCTAAAGAGAATTGACATCAGAGGAAATCGAACCTGAGACCTTGAGAGGAGCATACTTCAAGATCTCAAGTCAACCACTAGGTCAACCCCAAATGGGTTATATGTAAAAAAGTTATACATGCAAGTTGTAAAAATATTCCACCTAATTATATAAAAAAAAGATATCCTATAGAAAATGACGCAACCAAGAACATTTTATTATAATAGATTTGTAAAAAAAATAAAATAATTATTATTATAATAGAGTAAACAAACATTAGTGAAAACAAAAATATAGATATTTTAGAAACTAACAATACATAATAATAAAGTGATGACATAATGATAGTTAAAAAAAAATGATATAATGATACGAAAAAAAAGTTATTTGAATATCCAAAAGTTAACATTGTATTTCATCAATATCTACAAATACATCACTTGTAACTATTGATATAATTAGAAGAGAGGGAAACAAAGAAGTAAAAAAAAACATATCCAAATATGTATTGGACATCAATCTTGATGATCACATAACATTTCTAAAAAAACAGTGACATTATAATAAGATATTATAAAATACATGTGTAAAACTTATTATGCTAAAAACATAAACAATTTAGCTCCAAATTTCATTACTTGCAAAATTATATTTATCTACTTCCACATTAAATTTTTAAAGGCAATAACCCAATTCTATATGGATATGTGCTCCAAGTTACGAAATTAGGTGAAATTAGGTTTTCTCAAAAAAAGTTACGAAATTAGGCGTTTGATGTAGTAATACAATTTGAACGATGGGATTAAGTTTTTACGGGTAAGATTCTGATTTTATAATTTGAATCAGATTGATCAAAATCAATATCTTTGACGTACATAATACATATGAATGTTGGAATGACACTGTGCTGGTCGTCCAAGAGAAGGAGACTTTGTTCTTATGTGTGGAGAACTATTGGTACTACTTAGAGATGGACTAGAAATGAGTACATAGATGAAACACTGACTTTTGAAGGTTTTATTCATAGGTGCAAAATTGATGGAAAATTATTCAATGAGTATGCTTTTTTTTTGGCATTGAGATGTATTGAAGAATTTTCATAAGGTGATTTTGTGAAGGTTGTAATGCCTCTTCATACGAATGACTAACAAATGTTGGGTGAGTTGGACATCATTAAAATCGTCATATAATTAGAGTATAAGATATTCGCAGATGACATTTACAGAGATAAGTTATCAAACAAAATTTGGTATGTAGCATTTTAGGAGATTATAAAGATCATTTTAAATTATTTGCAAACTATAGTAATAATCTATAGAATATAATTTTAACATTTGAATATTTATAAAAAAATTGCAAAGTTATACCCAATACATCCCCATGATATAAGATATAAGTCATTTTAGAAAAAGTTTATCCAATTTTATATATGAATTTTAAACTATAATAAAATACTAATTATTTTTCCTTATTATATCTTTAGTCATTATTAATGCATCATCTTCAATTCTTACAAATAACAAAACAAACGATAATTTAGAGAGATACATGATGTTTTTATATTTACTAATTTGTGTACCAAAATATTGAACTCCTTATTTAGACCACAGTACTTTATTTGTGCTAAGAATTTCTAGTTAAACTATCATTGTAACACAAAAATCAGAGTCATGTACTAGGAAGGTGTTTATGCTAATCATTGTTTTCCCTTTGCTTGAATGTGGTACGAAGATAACTGGCTAAGTTGGTGGGGGAAACCAACATTGGATCCCATATACACCAAACCAGTTAATATGTAGTACTTTATTATATTTTTGGAACATGTTTTAATGGTTTTAAGTTATAAACTATATGTTAGAACATTGCTTTCACGACTAAAATGATATTGTTAGTTGGTCAAGATTTATGACTAAAATAAGGGGAAAATATAGCATGTACTCAACAGAAAGCTTAAATAGAAATGATATTTAGGGGATGGCTAGGGTGGACAATCTTAAATACGGCTATAGCCGTCAATTTATACAAGTTCAAAATTTGATCCAACTTGGATGTTTGGAGTCAAAAAAAACTTTAGAGGATTCTTCTAAGCACCTGAAATAAAAAAACCGAATGATAATTAATTACTATTTGATGTCGAACGGTAATTAATTATTGTTCGAGTACTTTTTAAATTGATTAAATGACTTTTCAAATCAATTTAATTGGTTTTTAAAATGTACGAATAGCAATTAACTATTATTCGATATGTTTTAAGTGTATATGAGCAATTGTTAAATACCTAAAAAGCAATATTCAAAACTCTATATAACTAAAACTAAAGAGTATTATTCCCCAAGATAAAAAATAAAATAAAAATAAAAAAACTCTTAACATCTGAGGGCTGAATCAGTCCACATGCTCTAACTTTCATTTTTCTAAAAAAGTTTTAATTTTTTTAAAAATCATATATATAATTTTTTTTGAGAAAGTAACTTCAAAGCATTATGGGCTGGCATAAAAAGGGGGCCACAAAGCCCTTTTCTCATGCCTACGAGAAGAAAAAATGGGGGTTGCAGTTAAGAAACTTCTCTTAACATAGGATTTGGATTCTCTCCATTGAAAATACACTCAAGTTTTTTTAAGTGAACTCTTGAACATCAAACATGAGAGAGAGAGAGAGAGAGAGAGAGAGGGAGATTATAAAAAAAATTGGTTGTTGAATTTCAATGGTGGAGATTGAAAACTCGAGAGAATTTTCAATGGAGAGAATTCAAATCCCTTAACATAGGGTCACAATTAAAGAGGTTAGTAGACATACAAATTTGAGGCTTAATTGACAATTTTGGATTCCACTTGCATGACGTTGTGGCAGGAATGTCACATGACATTGCCCAACCACAATATGACACATGACTTTCTTATTTTAAAATAAATATAAAACAAAAAAGCCTTGTGTGAGAGAGAGAGAGAAGAAAACAAAAAAAAAGTGGTTGAAAGCGACAATTTATTTCGTTTCAGATCATCCAAACACAAGATAACCACAAGAGATGCATCGACAACTGATTTTTTGTTGATCCTCCTAAATGCCCAAATTGAAGTTAGCAATCTGAAATGCGATCTGGATTCACCGTAACATAACCATCCATTGCAAGACTAAAGGCCAAATTGAACAAAAAAGTTGCATTGCTTAAACAGATGATTGATGTCTGCATTAGATCTCCAACCACCTGCATAGAGTTGTTGATTATTCTGAAGAAGACCTCGCCGCAAAAGATTATCAGAAGTAGGAATGTGGTTCTGAAGAAGACGCCAAACAAAAATGTTGATTTTTAAAGAAACAGTCTTGTGTCAAATAATGTCTTAAGATTATTGAGTTGTTATATTTTCCAAAGCTGTCAAGTGGTGATACGCTAAACGCTTCTTCAAAAAAATAAATGATACAGATAAAGTTGTCAAAATGACCATTACCCCTATAAGCATTCTTCTCTTTGATTAGACCCTTTTTTGCTTCTCTTATATAAAAGATATAGTATATGTACAAACTTTCTCTTTCACTTTTCTCCTATTAGACACTCTTTTGACTAATCCTTCGATAAGGATAGCTAATAAGTAAAAGATCATCATTAGAGATGCTCTAACAACTAGTGACCTTTTTCATTGGCTTGCCAAGAAGGCCCCTCCTCGTATAACAATAAACATCCACATAAACACTTTTTAACTGAGTTTCATGAAAAAATAGTAATTGTGCGTATGATTTATGACTTAAAGATTAGATACTCACTTTTACTACTATAAAAAATTAATTTGTCTCCATGAACTTAAATTGACAAGAACATTACATAAAATATATAAATGTCGGAGTTTAAAACCAAACATCCCAATGTTGTTTTTTTATATATATACATTCACTCCTTTCACGTCATCACAATACAAATAGTGTGAATGAAGGTTCATCTAGTTTTCTTGGGAAACATCAAAAGACCCAAAAATAATAATAATAATCAATTCATTTTTTTTTGTTATTGATGGCATTAGGAGGAATTATCCATTTCAAGACTCTCTTCATGCACCAACCACTAACACACTTACACCGTTTCAAGCCCCATTGCTTCTCAACTCCATCACCCAATTCCCCAATTTCTCTAAAGCCATCACCTTTATCTTCATCTTTCTCTTCCATGGCCACCCATTTCAATTTGAATTTGAATATCTCACAATTGGCTTCTTCTCCTTCTCTTTCAATTGGACAACACGACCTTCTAATCGTTGGTCCTGGTGTTCTTGGTCGTTTGGTTGCTCATCAATGGCGCCAGGTACCACCTAACTCACGAGATTAGTCTTGCATGCGACATATAATATTAATTTTTATTTTGCTAATATAATATTCATATGATATTCTAATATTTTAATTTTCCTGAAATCATGGGATTGGAATGTTGGGTTATATTATATATATTGAGTAATTGGCATGTGTTTCTATTGAATCAGGAATATGAGGGTAGTCAAGTTTTTGGACAAACAATAACTACTGATCATCATGAAGAGTTGGTTCAATTGGGTATTAGTCCTGCTTTGAATTGGACCAAATCTGACCATAAGTTTCCCTATGTCATTGTATGTGCTCCTCCTTATCAATCCTTGGATTATCTTGGTGATCTTAGGTGAGCAATCTTGGTGTTAATTAGTCCTTTAATTTGTAGTAGTTGGTAGGAATTTTATTTTGATTTTAGGGGGTGTTAGTGCATCTATTGTAAGGCTCTATTTTATCAGAACTAACGATCACCTTTGTAGTAGTTAATCACAAGCTTCATTATATACTATGGAACACAGACACGTTGACACTGATAATAATTTAAGAAAATAGAATAATTGAATGTAACCATATGTGTCAGTGTCATACTTTGACATGTGTTAGACACCAGACATGCCTGATTCAACATAATCTTCTACTCATGTGAGTCTTCTACTTTGCATTGTCAAGTTCTTCCATATGGGGATTATTGGTAAACATATCATCATGCTTGCTTAAAATGCCGTTTGAATTTTGTTAAACATATCATCCTTCGATGATAACTTTTGACAGTTTATTTTAGGGTATCTATACAGGGAAGTGAATCCTCCATTCTTAAAAATTTACACGACCTTATAATATGAAAATTGTGTCAATATGTTGTAATACAACATTTAGGTTATTTGCAGCAAGAATTTTACAATATTTATGTTACCGTTCTGTTTGATTACCCTCCCTAATTTCTCATATCATGGTTATTTATCTCTATACCTTGCAGTAATACAACATTTAGGATTTTGTTTAGGATATTATTCTATTCAAGTTGTATTTTTCTTCTAAACTTCTGTGTTTGGAGTGTCAACCATTCAGGCAGGCTGCAGAATGCTGGAACGGAGAAGGTTCTTTTCTGTATACGTCAAGTTCTGCTCCTTATGATTGTAACGATAATGGTTTATGCGATGAGGTAGCAGCTCTCTCTCAAGTCTCCCTCTCTTTATCCAAATATTAGTTTAAATTTGTTTCAATTGCTTAATTTGTGGCATTAGGAATCACTTATTTTCCTCATCATATTCAATTTTACAACAATGTAGGAGTATGACTCTGTCAATTTGTCTTGTTCATGAAACTAGATTTACTTACTTCTATGCAGGATGCTCCGGTCGTGCCAATTGGCAGGAGCCCGAGGACTGATGTCCTTCTAAAAGCTGAAAATATTGTGCTCGAGTTTGGTGGTTCGGTTGTTAGACTGTCTGGACTTTATATATCCTTTTTAAAACCACAATTTGCCAGGATTTCAAAGTTCCATTAATCTTGTGGTTGATTATTCTGTTATGTTTATAGTGGATGTCAACCTTGACTTTTAATACAAAGAAGGTAAAGGCGCACATGCTTATTATTTAGAGAAGGGGATCGTTGAATCTAGACCTGATCACGTACTGAATCTCATACATTATGAGGTTAGAACTTCATTGCCCTGATGTCTTATTATTTTCTTATCAACTCATGGTCTTTTAGTATTTATTAATATTTAAAGATGAACATTTCGTCTAATGTGGCTTTTCTAAACCAGGATGCAGCTTCCCTCTCTGTTGCAATTTTGAAGAAACAATTTCGTGGACGAATTTTCTTGGGTTGTGATAATCATCCTTTGTCCAGGTTAGATGATTTCCCATAAGTTTTTAAGTATTAATTTATGATGGAGACTATAATTGGTTCTTCCTTTTTGAAATTTATTCCTTACTCTAGCTATCACCATACATACATACGCCGAGTGAAGATCAACTTACTTGAAGAGTTGGCCTTCTCGGGGCGACGGAAACCATATGAATTTTGTCTATGTCAAATGTGATATTTTAACAAAAATACAGATGTTTGGTTATAAGTGTCGGGTAAAATTAATTTTGACTCTAATCATCGGTATAACTAGAAGTGATAAAGAGTAGCTTTTGTGATAGGTTGAAAATTTTACACTAATGTTACGTTAAACTTGCTTTCAAAGTAATAACTTCTCCACTTCAAAGTTCAAACTCATTTACCAAGTCAGCTTTACACAACCAATTCCTTTCAAAATCATGTCTTGCTCACCCAAACACACACTCAAATATCTCACTCTTTTTTATCACTTTGTCAAATATATGAATTTAACAAATCTAACTGTTGAATCATGTGATGATCATGCAGGCAAATTTGTTTGGTTAAATTAAATATTTATTAGTTTAGAGTGTGTTATGTTCAATATTTACTTATATTTTAAAAGGTGTATATGTTTAAATAACGTTTGATTAAGTATCAATCATTTTCAATGTAACTGTTTGATTTATTGAATTTGTGCTCTTCACATAAGTAATTAAATTGAGTAAAATAGAGACGACTTACTAGTGAAGTAAGTTGATTCTCACCTCTCGAGTTGTGTCTTTCTTTACCTTTTTTCTATTTGCTTTTTAAATAAAGAAAACTTATTTTGCCTTTGAACATTTTGGCAGGCAAGAACTGATGGATCTAGTCAACAAAAGTGGGAAGTTCAGTAAAAAGTTCGAGAAATTCACAGGTTCATAATCATTTGATTTGTAAATGTCAAATTTGAGAATGAAAACCAACAACATTTAATGAAACATAATAACTTATACTATGTTAACCCTTTTTTCTTGAGGTTGCATGTCACTCCTAATTGTGAAAGCATCATTCCTTTGCAATTTTTGTTTGCAGGAACTGATGATCCTCTTGGTAAGAGATTGAACAACTCAAAAACTCGCCAAGAAGTTGGGTGGGAGCCCAAGTACTCTAGCTTTGCTCATTTCCTTGAGACCCTATGATCACCTTTTGAGTGAAATCTTTGGAGTTGAAATCAAATCTAATCAATATTTTCACCATGATGACATTGTAAATAAAATATTATCATTCATTAGTTGCATAAGAGTGTTTTCTCCACCACTCTACATGAATCTACAGTTGAAATTTACTTTGAAGGTGAACACTGAACATTGGTAAGGTATAATACCACACACAAGGACATAACATCGTGAATCATTTTGATTAAAGATAATCATGAAATATTAGTGCTTATTTCATGTCATTTATTTATGGTTATCATTTCTCTTTTGGCTGAATGATTCATCTTTGTTCCCGGAGAACTAGGCACTACATGGTATTTGATAATTGGCAATCTAACCTTACAATCCTTTTCCCCATTCTTCGGCTGTTGTCTGAAGCAAAAGCAGCTAAAAATTCTAAAAATATTCTTAATATTGCATAAAAGACATGTGATGTGAGGCACCACTTGGAGTAATTATAAAATACTAGTAATGAATTTGTAAAAAAGAAACACTTGTAAAACCAAGAGTCTTATACTTTGGTAGGGACAGGGCAATGCATTGGAATATAAAAGAGACTTATACTAAATAATGCATTGGAATATGCATTATTTAAATACAAGCTTACATCCCCTCAGACACAAAGATAGTTTCTGTAACATCTGGTATTTCCCATTTAAATCTATGGAACATGCACTGTGAATTGTCATGTTATTTAATACTTTTGAATTCTGCATAACATATTCTGCAAAGCACCTTTTCCCTCTATAATTCTTAAACAAGCAAGTTTTGAGCTGAGATGAAAGGCATTCTGGAACAATCTTTGGGTCCTCCCAATAGTCCTCATCATCATCATCAATTCCATTCTTTATCCCATTTTCTATCTCCTGTAAACAATACGTAAATTTCCACCCAAAACACAAAACAAGAGTTAAGATAGGTAGATATAGAGTTAAACAAAATAAATAAATATCATGAAATCAATCAAAGTATATGTGAAATTACCTCATGAATGATAAGATGTTGAAGCTTAGGAGTGTGTTGAAGCATTTCTACCATCCATTTCCACTTCTCAGGCCAACTTTTACCCTTTAAGTTAGAGAATAGCTCCAGTTGAGTTAAATTGTGAAAAATGGGGACATGGACACAGCGGCGCCATGTCTGCATGAATTACAAAGACAAGAAAACATTAGAAAGCAATCATCATATTATGATTTGTTTTGTAAAATCAAACAAACTCTTACTTACCATCTTTAGGCTGAGACTGAGTGCCTTGGAAAGCAAGAAAAGAGGAATAGGTTCGTATTCGTTACCACAAAGCTTGGCTGTCCCCAAATTGGGCAAGCATTTGATCTTGTTTGCTTTTATTGGCTCAACTTTTTTCTTAGGAATGTTGAATATATTATTGAATTTGAATTGCAATTCCTCAATAATAAATATATCATTCGATAGCAATTCCTCGAGAATGGGAAAGGAAAAGAGAAAGTCGATGATATGTGTACGTGAAATAGGATTACTAGGTCAGTTAATTTGAGAACAGTAAGCGTCCTACAAGTGAATATCTTGGAAACCAAGCTATTGTCTAAAATATGAAAATTCATACTAAGTTCTAGGGTTTCAGTTTGTCTTTGTGTTGCGGTAATGATAAGTTGGTTGATATAGTAGGGTTGGTCGTATTTAAGACTAGACAGGAAGCGGAATGATCATATTGGCAGGTTGTTATCGCGCGATAGCATGACCGAGTAAATAAGACAACAAAGAGGGGCTGTGTCGAGGAAGGCGGGGTAGTCGATGAAATCGAGAGTGGAGACTGAGAGCCATAATGGTTTCCATCTCTTCGGGAGGATGCTTGTGGCGACAATGTATTTGGTTGGAAGAAAGGAGAGAATATGACAAATAATTGAGTCTGGAAGGGAGCTAACCCTGTCGCACTCTTCTTTTGGAATTTTTGACTTTGACATTGCAGTTGATTGTAAAACCAGGAAAGCGATCGGTGGTTGAGTAAGACTAATCCCTTTCACTGCAAACTTTAATCCCTTTTGAGGATTCAATGGCTAGAAGTAGAACAAACTGATAATTCTGAAACAAACAAACGATGAATTAATTTCTCATAATATTATTGCCGCTGAACTAGTAGGATTTAATGGTACTATGGACAAACCTAACTACCCAAATTATCTAGTCTAGACCACATATCTAATTCTAAAACAAATCTCTCCACACCTAATAATAATAAACTTAAAACTGAAATATACACATTTTGATTTATGTAATAATAATCATTTTAGTTCCTTAATGTGTAACAAATATAGTCATAATAACCCTTCAATATGTATCGAAATTTTAAAATGGTCACTAATTGTACATTATGTTAGTCAAAATAGTCATTTAAGTTAAAATATTTTGTTAATATTGTCATATTAATTATTTAATATACTTACTTATTGTCATATCAATCTTTATAAGTACTAAGTTATTACTATATTAGTCTTTGTATGAATATAGTTAATGTCAGTAATGAAGAACTATTTTAACGTCATAGACTATTTTGACTAACAAAATGCACAATCAAAAACTATTTTAAAATTTTGATACATTGAAAACTATCATGACTACCTGCTTCAAATTCATAGAATAAGATGAGTATTACCCCTTGGTTTATTCCTTGAAACAAATATAATAATAATTTCATGATGGAGAAAAATATCTCTAAAAAAATTACTTACATATGGTACCCGTTGTGGTCATGCTTCCCTATCAGAAAATAACACGTGGCATCTAACATCAAAATCAACTTCTACTAACTAGACTTTGTTTGGTAAAATTAAGCAATAAAGTTAGCTTTTAACTGATAAATTAGTTTTTTTAAGGAACTGATAAGTTACTTGATAACTGTAAAAGTAGTTTATAGCTGATGAATTATAAATGTAAAACTAATTGATTAAAATAATAATAATTTTTTAGACAAAGATAAAATATAGAGTAAATTACACTCCCCTCCCCTCAAAGATGCTTGAATTACACTTCCCTCCCCTCTTAAGTTGAAATATACACTTTACTCCCTCAATATTTTTTTTATGTTAAAATTTATGCTCCCTTCCCTTATAAGATGCTTGAATTACAAACCCCTCCCTTAATAATTAAATATGCACTACACTTTAATCTATTTGAACATAAATAAATATTCTTATAATATATATTAATTTTGAATCACCATTTAA
>Ga0099826_10002697_pt1 | contig 11596 bp, 5 predicted proteins | sample Mtrugardesep15_FD_76830 | JGI IMG/M metagenome (GOLD analysis project Ga0099826, IMG submission 76830) | Root nodule microbial communities of legume samples collected from California, USA - M. trunc garden sep15 | ecosystem: Host-associated > Plants > Roots > Nodule | place: USA: California...
ATAAACTTAAATTAATTTCGCACAAAATTGATTTAAAAATAATTTGTTGAATTTACATTTGTTCGATTGTTTGTCCTTTTCTTTGTTTTTGCCATTTGTTTTGTTTGCATTTTTTCCATTTATTTTTTCATTTTCCATACTTTCCATTTTCGTTGGTCGATTTTTCCGAATACTTTAACAGAATAATCAATTAATTGAAATTTTAAAAATTTAACTGACCCATTTTCCCATTCATTTTTCTCATTCCCACATCAAATTAACTTCCTAAAATAAATCTAACGTGAGTTAACTCACATTCGATAGAGCTAACGTTAGTCAAGTCATGTTGAACCAACTCAAGTTAATTCATGTTGGCTCAACATGAATCTCAAGTTGAACCAACATGAATTAACTTAAGTTCGTTTTATGTAAGCTAACAAACCATCAATTCTTGATATAGATGTTGTTTTTTTTAAGACCCTAAATGTATATTTTGTAGAATATATTATGTTTATTTATTCATTCACAATACCTTATGTTCATTTTTTAAAAACATTCACTACTTTTTTAAAAAACATTCATTTGCTAAATTTTTAAAAAGTATGATCCAAAATAAATCATAACATAAAATACACAAATACGTAGCAAAATTTATTTAAATTTATTCAATTTTAAAAACATTGCCTGATTGATTGAATGAATGGATGAAAAATGGACTGAATGAATGAGACTAGAAAATTCTTACACTAACTATAAGAACTTTAATGTCAACATTTTCGGCAAACTTTCAAGAATTTAATTTAAACCCAACATGATGATGATACAGCATCCTTAAGAAGAATGTAATGTAATGTAAAACAACGTTTTGTTTATTGCCCGATTTGGACGGAGATGAAATTAAAACTAAATAAATTTCACATACTTGTGTATTTTTAAGTTATGATTTATTTTGGATCATGCTTTTTAAAAATTTAGCAAATGAATGTTTTTAAAAAATGTAGCGAATATGTTTAAAAAAAATTAACATAAGATATTGTGAATGAATAAATGAACATAACATATTCTACAAAATACACGTTTAGAGGCTTAAAAAAATAACATCTCTGTCAAGAATTAATAGTTTAATTTGTTAGCTTACCTAAAACCATCTCAAGTTAACTCATGTTGGGGGTCAACGTGAGTTAACTCAAGTTGAGCCAACATGAGTTAACTTGAGTTGGCTCAACGTGACTTAATCTCACGTTGGTGCTACCGAACATGAGTTAACTCACGTTGAAGTTATTTTAGGAAGTTTGAGGTGGGAATAAGCAAAAATGAATAAAAAAAAAAAGCAATTTTCCCTCCTATAAAGCAAATCTTGTTGGATTTGGGGTTCTATGCAGAATTAAAGTTCCTCTAAACAATAATTAAAATGAAATAAAATTAAGAACTTTTATCCATGCAAACAAGTGTCTTAAGAGAATTACTTAAGCAATATCTAAATGGAGTTTTTATCTTGAAAATACAAATCAAATATGTCAAAGTTATAATTACATCACTTTCTATATTAAAATTATTTTTTATAGATCATTAAACAATGTCCTTAAAATATTTATTAGCATTTTTCAATAAGAGAAAACCTATGTCTTAAGGGCTAATTATATAGTAAACAATGACCCATCAAGCAATGCACAATATAGTAAAGTATCGATATCACAATAATAAAAAATAAAAAACCTAATTATATTAATTTGGTGCTAAATGTAACCCAAAAAAAAATGATGCTAAAGGGGAAACATGTAAAACACGAGGAAACACCTGGAGGGAGTATATATTATTTTTCCATTAAAAAGAAAAAAGCTCTTCACATCAAAATTCCATCTTATTATTTTTTTTTCTTTGCTTTCTAAGGTATATAGGGATCACTCTTTTACTTTTTTGCTTAAAAAAGGTTGTTCTCAATTTATATGTATCAATCTTTTAACATTTATTTGGAATAACTTGGTCTTAATTAATTTATCTTAATTTATTAAACGTGATACATAAAATAATACAATTGTCACGTTCTTAGTTGTAAAGTTGTCCCTAAATGGAAAACACTAGTTCACATGAGTCACGAAAACGATGAATTTGGATTCCTTTTTCTCATGGTTCCATTGTGAGAGACATACGACACATTCTCTGTCTGAATAAAAACACAATGTAGTTCAATATAAAATAGTTTACTGATGAAAGTTTAATATAATAACATCGTAACTTTGAGGGACAAAGTTAAAATTTTCTTGGGAACAATTGTAAAAATATTAATAATACCAGTTTTTCAATTAACGAGATTTTTTTTTTTATTGTTAACGAGTACCGCGAAACACTATTTAAGAATACTCATAATAATTTGAACCGTAATAATTTGACATGTTTCGGATTTTATAAAACTAATAGGTAAAACCTATGGCAAATAAGTCAAGATTAAACAAACGAATCGATATTATGCAATTCTTTAAGGGCGATCTAGTTTGGAGAACTATTTTATGAATAGGGAAAATACTTAAAAAAAATATGGAAGGTAAAGAACTAAGGAAACGTATAAATCAAAGTATAATTAATATGGGAAATAAGAAGTATAAATAAAAAATACTTCAAAATATATTATCTCTCACAATGTAGAAAATTACTAAAGATCAAACAAAAGAGAGTTTATTAATATTCTTGTGAATGAGTGGAAAGGCAAGAATTTCTTTCAGACAAGATTGCTCTTCATCCCTCCTTTCAGTCAAGATCTACCACAACTTTTCCTAATAACTAGGATCTAATTAAAAATTATCAACTTAATGAGGATCTAAATCCAGAAACAACATTAGAATTAACACAAAGACATTTGTGTAAGCTTTACTATATACTCAAAAGTAAATGTCATAGGTACACTATTTTTAGAACAAAGATGCTTGCTAAATCCCAACGTTTCATGGTTTGTTAGAAATATATTCCAAACCTAAGAACACAAGCAATGCTCTCCTTATAGCAAAAATCCACCTTAGTGAAGTTAAAGGCTTAAAGTAAAAAAGCAATCTTCTCTTTTTTATTCATCCCTTTATTTTCATCAACATCCTCATTAAAAACAAAGAATGAAAAACCACACTAGAACAACAAAGATAGTGTGACACAATGAGTGCCATTGTAATGTCAGGTTTGGCTCACTTGTTTGGAATCTTGTCCTTCATACTCTTACTTGTTTGGTTGTTACATTTTCGTAAAGGGATTGACTATGCTTCCGAGGATGGATTTCGCGTCTTCAACGTAAATTATTTTCATGTTTTTTCAATCCTTTGTTGTCACATGTTACATAATCTATGATGTAAAACCTGTGTTTATTTATCTTTAATGTTTATTGTTGTTTGCAGGTACACCCTTTAATGATGTTCCTCAGCCTTATTTTTCTTGCTGGTGAAGGTATATGCATTGTACTTCCTTCTCTCGGAGTCATATATTACTAAAATGCTAGTTTTCTACACCAAGATAATATATACACAATTAAAGTATGTTTCAAAGACCCTTAAAAAAAAAAAGTTTCAAAGAGCATTTTTTTTAAATATTTTATTTAGATTATGACATTAACACTTTATTAAGTATTAAGAGCTTATAGAAATAGCTACAACTTATATGCCAGTTTAACCATATCCCCCCTTTTTCTCTTTCTAAAAACAATATGAATTTATGATATATTAAAATAATTAATAAACATAGACAATGAACTTATGCAAGAATTACTATATTCTCTATGCAAATGAAATTTTATTCATTCAATTGAGCATTATTTGTCCCATTTGAACAAACGTGCATGTTTAGATGAGAATTGCTACAAACATTTAATTTTTAACATTTTTTTTAACATTCACTCTTTTATTGTATGAAAACAATATAAGTCCCATCACTTATTGGGTGATCCATTTCTAAAGTATGAAACTGATCACATTAATTCCACCCAATAAAATAATAGGTGTTAGATAAAGTGTTAAAAAGAATAGTTGAGATTCTCTCAATTTAATAGACACTTCCATGTAAAGAGAGATAAAATCATAAAATAAAATAATAATAGTTTCAAATAAATATTATTTTATTATATAATTCCATCTCTCTTCAAATAAAAGTATCCACTAAAAAGAGATGATTTTGATCATAATAAAAGAATATACGCAACATTTCTAATGTTTAGATTGATAGTGAGTTTTACAAAATAAAAGTCAACCATCTCCTTTTTATTTTGGCAAAAGTTACATTTTACAATTTTAAAAAACACAATGTCACCCCATTTCCTTTAAAGTCACCATTAATCTAAACATACACTTAGTTGTTCCGATGTTGTCTTGAAAAACAAATATATATTTCAATTTATTCATTGGTTTGGTGTTGTTAAAATTTAACAGCTATTATGGCATTCCTAACGGTACCGGGAGAAAGACATATTAAGAAGTATGTTCATATGGCACTACACTTGATTGCTATTGTTTTTGGCATAGTTGGTTTGTGTGCCGTTTTCAAGTTCCATAATATGCGAAATATTCCGCATCTTTACAGTCTTCATGCATGGATTGGCATTGTCACCTTCTGCTTGTTTGGTTTGCAGGTAAACTTCATATCAATCATATAAATATATTTTTAGGTAAACATAGTTTAAGGCTATGTTCGGTTGTTTAGGCTTTATTTGGATAAATAGCATATAGCACAATCCCTTACAATCCCTTACCATGATAAACACTTACGTATAAAGCCGTTTTTTTATAGTAAAAGAAAAAATAAAGTTAAATTGTTTTTTTATAAGTTATAAACTGCTTTCATAAGTATTGTTATCTTATGTTGCGCATTCTTTTTCTCATCGTCTAGGTTTATTCTAAGTAGTTTTCCATATAAGCTTTTAAACAAGAAGATTGTTGTATAATATCTTGATTGTTATCTTGAGTTTTGGTCTAGTTCCGCAAGTTGTTGTTTCATTTTTTTTAATTAAATTTATTAGGGTTCTGCAAATGATATGTGGTTGGTGGTTTAGGGCGTCAACATAGTTGAAATTTCAATTAAGTTATGTCATGTGTGATGCTTTTGCACTACAATATTTACTTAAAAAAATATCATTATCTTGGAGAACTAATAAGCTCAAAACAACTTATGAATTTTGTCATAAACTTTTATCAAACAATAACACAAAACTTATGTCAATAGATAAACTGAAATAAGTCAATTCAAAAACACTTTAGGCTTTTTTCCAGCCTTCATGCATGATATATTGACTTCAATAATAGGTAGAAATTCATTCATATTTGTTGATTAATTGCAGTGGGTTTTTGGCTTGGTTACATTCTTGTTTCCTGGAGCACAAGATGCAACAAGAGCTAGAGTGCTTCCATGGCACAAAGTTGGTGGTAAAGTACTATTTTTTATGGCAATATGTGCTGCAGAAACAGGATTGATGGAGAAAGCTGGTTTCACGGGTCTGAAGCCACATCAGACAGAAACTAATTTGGTCACCTGCATTGGTCTTTCAATTATATTGTTTGCTGTTTTTGTCTACACGTCTATTGGATTGAGGAATACCCGTTAGTATTATTTTTTTGGTTATTATGTTTTATGTAATAAGTTTCCACCATCGTTTAGGAATGATTTATCTATTTTGAGGAGAATTATTGAACACATATGGTTGGTTTTTCTTTCTCAACAATTTTTTTCCAACCACTTATTTAAGGGATTCAAATTTCTTATCGTTTGGACCAACTTGGTGTTGGTCTCTCTTTGTATTTCTCTTTGTTAGTGTTCATTTAGTTTCTTAATAAATTGATTTCCGCTTAAAAACAACAATAACAACAAAGTCTTGTCATTGTATTTTTCGTCGGACTCTATCACATACCTTCAAAATATATCACTAGTACCAATTTTTAATGTTAGGTTAAGTTGAATTGAACGTCAGACAAAGTCATTCATCTTTACGTACCCCCTAATTTAAGAAATTTCCACACATCAATCAATTGTATATAGCTCCTAAAAGGTAAACTAGTACTACTCTTCATGTTACCCAAAGAAATCTATTTCTCTTCCCAAGGTAAATTTGTAAAATCCCTAAAAAAAAAGATAAATTTCTAATTGTACGAGCTTTCTTAATTCCAATAAGAAAAAAATGACAAAGTTCAAGTTGCGTTTTTCGTCACAAGCACACAATTGTGTTACTCTCTCTCTTATATATTTTTCTTGGTAAAAACATTCTCCGAATTTGATCCAAAAGGACCAATTTTTCTTGCAGATAGCATTGTTTTTAATTTACACTGGATAAACACGCACGCACACAGACACGAACACATAGATATTATACTATATTCAATTTAGTTTGACAAATTGAAAACTATAACTTATAACAAATAATTTATAGTGTGCAAGTTAATGTGTCTTTTGTGATATGAGATAGAAGAGTATGTGGTGTCTTATCACCCACCGTAACTCGCCTCGATCAACGCTCTCGAGAAAGCTCTCTTGAAGCTTTTTCCACACTCCACCATCTTTTGATGAACTTATAACCCTAGTTTCTATGTCTAACAACTACTATCTCATCGACATAGGTTCATTTAGAAGAAGGAGCGTGTTAGCTAGCAAACAAACTTCCCTTCATTTTTAAAGTTGGTGACTTTATTTTGCACATCACTCTTGGTGGAAGAGTCTTTTGGTGTAAGCCCTAGATGTTAATTTTTTATAAGAACATGGTACTTGTATTGATTATTATTTATTAAATAAAGACATTTCTTTATTATGTTTATATGTTAAAATATTAAAGCCACTAAAATAGTTAGTCCGTTTAATAGAATATTAAGTGTGACTTAGTCATGAGACCTTATTAAACATAATGACGCTATTCTTAAAACATTTGTAGTCAAGATTTAGTTTGAAAATGGATAACATTAAAACGTAGAGACTATTATGTGGGTAGACTGATGATCACATCTCACAGATCATTGATAAGGAGTTATCAAGTCTTCGCATCGATATAAATATAAAGAGTAATATTTATATTGGATTGACCCTCCATGAGAATGTTACATAGAGCGTATGTAAAAGTCACAAGTCATTCTCATAGTGATAAGTGGTGTATTCCACCCTTCGACCTGAAACCACCGTGTATCCCAGATGTAGGAGTCAAGTACTTTGTTGTTGTACAAACGCCGTCCGTAACAGGGTGACTATAAAATCAATTGATGTGTGGCATACAATGCCTTGTGTTCAATATAAACATTAGGGTAAAATGGTAATTATGCACATGATCTTTATCACATAAATATTTGTCAGATTAAGTGACAGTCTCATCACTTCGGTAGTAGTGATGTGTTGCTAGATACCGCTCACTGTTTATAATATTAAATATATAATTTAATATTATTGCCAACGAGACGAGAACCTACAGGGTCATACACAAAAGGACAATTAAACAAGAGAAATAAGTAAGACTTATTTGGGGGTGCATTTAGTAAGTGGAGCTAGTAAAAATTAGCGGATCAAGCAAATGGGTTATTGAATGTGTATCGATTAGGCAAGTGTACCAAATCATTTAACAAGTAATAAAGTGATAAGTTGAGTATCGTATCCACATGGATTGTTGTTTCATCCAATCAATTCGCGTTACTTATTTTTGTAAGTTTGACGATATAAAAGTTGAGGGTTAGAAATCTTGCAATTTTTATATGTTTGCAACAGAGCAAGTTTACCTGTTTTTGGTTGCAGTAAAGTAAGCAGCAGTTAGGATTCTTCGAATCTCCTCTGTTTATATTGTTGGATATTAAATAACATTTATGTCACATTTATTTATTTTATGTAGACTATACAAGTGATGAGGCCGTTGGGACATTTCTAATCTAGTTAGTCGTCAAGTTGCACCTGCTGATTGCACGGTGATCCTTACGTGCGGGGTCTTACTGTCCCAGTTGATTGTAGGTTTATCCCCTCCGATGGCTAATTGAACCTGCTGATCGCACGGTGATCCATACGTGCGGGGTCTTGTTAATTCGAAGATAATTGAAACATAATCTTAAATTGGCGCTCTAGGTTTTCCAAAGGCAATTATGGTCACACTAAGGTTATACGCGCGCTACGATATAGGGTTATTAATCGTATAAGATTCCGCCACCTTCATAAGGAATATTAGTGTGGGTCATGTCCAATGTTCCAGTAGGTCAACCCATCTATGAATCTTAGGACACTCATAGCACACCCTCTCTCACCTTCTTAGTAGTTTTACAAACGGACATCCCTAATCTACGTCTACCTTACTAAGGGGTTTAAGAGAATGGTTCAATTAGGCTACGACTTATTTCCTTCAAGCCGATACTTGTTTCCTTAATTACAAACCAGTTACATCCTAGGTTCAACAAAGTTACTACTCAGTCCTAGTAATGTCACCTCCTAGGTACTTACTACTAGGGACAACTTTCTTTCGATATCTTTCGCTAATTACTAATTAATTACTTCATAAACAGATAGTTATAAGTAAAAGGGTATAAATATGAAGATATAAGCACGTAGTTAGTGATAACAATGTTAGGTCCTATCACAAACTAAGTACCTAATCTAGGGTTGCACCTACCACATAAATAAATTAAGCAATTTCCTAATAAAACTTAATAAAGCTTGGTAAAAGGATGAGGAGGGTGGCGGTTAAAGGTAGGCTAAAGAGAGGGGTTGAGCGATTAGGGTTGAGGGAATCCTATATATATATATATATATATATATATATATATATATATATATATATATATATATAAAAATATATTACTTAAAAGAGGTAACTTATTTATTTATTTTAAATTATTTAAAAGAAGGTTTATGAAATTAATTACATTCAACGTAACATCCCTTTATCTTTAAAAAAAAATCATGACATCCCTTTAATCAATCAGCAATTAATATTTCAATTAATTTTTTTAATATTATATTATCAATTAATAAATTAAATAAATATGTAATATAATATAAGAAATTTAATATAAAGCTATATTTTTTAATAAAGATATTTTTATTAAAAAAGTTGAAATTTTTTTCTTAATATTAAAAAACTATATAAGTAAAATATATAAACATGTATTTAAGAAAAAAAAGTTATATATTTCAAAAAATAAAAAGAAAAAAGTTATAGATTTTTTTTAAAGAAAGAAAAAAAGTTATAATTTTGAATAACATTAAAATAAAAAAAATTAGGATTGACTAATGATAAATAGGAAAAAAAAAGTAGGTTAAAAGTGAATCAAAAATATTAGTTTTATTGATAAAAATTGAGTCAAAAAGAAATTAAATATTAAAATATACCAAAATTTGAAAGTCAAAGTTACTTTTTTTTTGTGGTAGCCGGAGTTTGATCCTCAGACCTTGCATATATTATGCATTATCCTTAACAACTGAGTTAAGCTCATGGGGACAGTCAAAGTTACTCTACAAACATGTAGGAATACTTTAACAACAACAACAACAACAACAACAACAACTATTATTAAAAGTATGTAGATATAACAAAACAAAGGTAATCTAAATTTAACAAAAATAAAAATAAAATTTTCAATAAAACAATTATATAACTATTTATAGAATACAAATATATAACTCAAATTAATCTATAAAAAATATATAATGCAAATTATAGATCACTTAATAGAAAATCAAGTGCGACACATGTCATATACTAAATGCAGGGTGCTGATAGTTTAGATTTGATCCTTAGTTTGCCATATTGTGGAAGTTTAACCAATTCTAATGAACCTAATAAAAAAAATTATACTAAACATATATATTATGTAATTCGGTCAAAAACAAATGTAATGATGGTAATACATTAAGGCATGATGATTTTTTACTCGAAAGGAAAAAAGGCGTGATGATTTTTGACACATGACTTTTAATTAGTTTTCAATATAACACAAAAACATAGAAATTATAAAATATGTGAATAATATATTGCTAAATATCTTTCCTTTTAAATCCGAAAATAATATAGTGTCCAAACAAAGACTTAATGAGGTAGTAGGTATATGCGTATAGCTCTATAAAAGCCACACCCATCAAGGGAAATAACACAAGCAAAAAAACCCGATTTCTCGTGACTTTGTTTTCAATTGTCCGTGATCATGAGTGGGAAGAACGAAAAACAAGCCGGTTCTAAAAGTAAGAAGAGTGGCTCAAAGAAGGTGAGAAAATCACAAATCTTTATGATATTTCAGCAATTGTTATAATAATTTCCAATATTTTTTTCCCTAATAAATAGGTCTCACATGATCCACAGGTAGCCAATCAAGTGATTGCTGAAGCTATGAGCCAATTGGAAAGGATAAAACAAGAAAATCGTGAGAATGAGCTGAATCTCCTCATGATGGGGTGCATGCATAACAAAAATATGCTAGCCAACTTGAAGACTGTTAAAGATTCGACTGATTTGGCTGAGGTGATTGATAGGAAACTGAAGGAGATTGATACTAAGATTGCTGAACTCAATCGATCAAATGTTATTTGAAACTATCTATTGGTTTTAATGTTATCTTAATTGTAAGATGCATTTGAATAAAACTCTTGGATCTGAATAAAATTCATAATAAACTCTTTTTTTTTTCTATAACTCTTCTATCAAAAGTCACTGCTAAAATTTGATGATTTGAAGTAATAGATATTATATGTACCATTAGAATATTTATCAAAATATAAACGTACTATTAATTCTAATTTTACGAGAATCAAGTATGTCTCATAGAATTCTCTCTTTTCTCATTCAACCCAAGTCATTTTCCGCCAAATCCACTACCCACTCACCCCTTCAATCCAAACACCTTAGACCTGATGTAGCATCTAGCCTTGCTGGTGTGCTTTGACCTCTCACATGTTTTCCATCATGTGAGGTGGTTCCATTAACAAGTGTGTTTTGCGTTTGAGATATGTTCATATGTGTTTCTTTGAGCCGTCATTGTGTGTTTCGATGGTTGTTGATGTTCACACATAGGTTAAGCGTCTTCGTTCGCATTCCAGTGAACTTTGTTTATGGATATATTATTATTAACCTAACAAGGTCTATTTTTGGGCTTGTTTTTCACAGATCTGTGGTCTTATTCGCTGGCCATGGGTTTAAGTGTTGTTTGAAGTTGTTTTTGATTCAAACCCATTGAAATATAGGTTATGGTGGGTGGTTTTTCAAAAGTTGTGATTACCATCGTCTTACAGGCGATGCTGGTTTTGGCTGTTTCATGTAAAAACAGTTGTGTTTGGCATTCCTAATCTATAATTCTCTAATGTTCCAGATCTTTTAAAATTTATAGATCTCATGGTTAGAGGTAGGCTCTAATACACAAACACCGTCTTATCCTCTGACCTATTTGGACTACTATGCTCAAAAGGACTTTTATGCTTATTGTTGTTTAGGATGTCATTCACATGTGGGTTCGGTTCCGTGTTGGTGGTCGACCATTCGTCAGTTTTGAACTATAATTGATGCCGCTAGATACTCACATTTCATTTTTTTTAACCTAGTTTTATGGTCGTACGCGGGTTTGCTAGGTTGCGCTCGTGATTAGTGCTTGTTTGTTAGGATAGATTAGGGTTGATCCACTTATGTTGAATTATCACACACTATTACCCGTTA
>Ga0099826_10002698_pt1 | contig 11595 bp, 4 predicted proteins | sample Mtrugardesep15_FD_76830 | JGI IMG/M metagenome (GOLD analysis project Ga0099826, IMG submission 76830) | Root nodule microbial communities of legume samples collected from California, USA - M. trunc garden sep15 | ecosystem: Host-associated > Plants > Roots > Nodule | place: USA: California...
CAAGGCCAAACTGTCGGGCCACAATGCAGGGATTTGTTGTTCCTAAAGAGTTAGGTTTCAAGCAACACAGTAGATCATTGGATGTTAAAAATTTCCCCAATTGTCTTGCGCGAGGACTCTATCTGATGGAGAATAGTTGTGGAATGAATATTGGACAATACAGAAATTTTGTTTCAGGAGAATATCGGATCCCAATTGATGGGATTAGTAAGATATTTTACAAAACTATCCTCATTAATCGTATGAGAAAAATAAATTAAAGAATCGAAAGAAGAAAGATTAATAAATAGTTAAAAGTATAATAAGAAAAGTAAAATTAACGATTTATTGATATTGTAAACGACTTATAATTTTGGATAATTTTTTCCAAAAACAAATAATTTGGTATTGAGGGAGTACATAGATGAGTGTTAATCAATCAATTATGCTCGGTTAACGAGCTCCACCAAATAACAAATTAATTAGAATAATTTGAATTTGATTATTGAGTGGAACAATTCTTTATTAAATTTTACTTATATTTTTGCCGGACTTTAGATTTTCACACATCCCTTTCTTGAAAATCAAAAAGTTAACAAAAAAAAAAGTTTCGAAGAATGTTAAGAACATTCTCTTTTCCCTTAAAAAAAACAACATTCTTTTTTAAAAACTTACTCTTTTATTAGTCGAAATTAAACATGAATTGTGGAAGGTTTGAATGATTGTCGAAGGTTTGCGTGTGACTTCCAAGTCGTGTCGTGCCGTGCGTGGTGGTCTCACTGGACTGGAGATCTAACACTTATTAGGTGGTAGCAGTCAGTCAGCCAATGAATTGTCACCAAGTATCACCATTACTGGTCCCATTCTCATACCTTTCTTTCCTTGGTTGGACCACCCACCTTATTTTATTGGCCACTAAACTCTAAACACATATCTTTTGACGTTAATTCATCCAATCAAAGACAATCCCAGTTTGAGTACATCAATTTTATCTTTTTAATTTGAAAATAATTTTAAAATGCAAGCCATGAGTGATGATATTTCAAAATTCAAACGCCAACCGAAGCTCTATATGTACATGTACTTTCATGGTTGTTGAAAATTCTTTCAACTACTAATCAGCATTTTTTTGGGTGAAATTAGAAATCATGTATTAAACCATCCACGATAATATATCAATTGTTGTCATTGAAAAAACTAATGTTGGTAAAATAAAATAACATTAAAAATAAAATAATGATATTTGAAAACCAACATTGTTCAACACAAAAAATAAATATCTGTGTCAATTAACTATTTGGTTCACTTTTCATCCTTTAATTTTCAGAGTTTTGCACACATATACCTAAATTTAACCCCCAAATTAATTTGCATTTTAAGATTTGTCTATAGCGCTGTGGAAATTAAAAAGGTAGGCTGACCTAATGTATATTGACATTTGGACATGATGGGTGTTGTAAATATTAAAAAAGTAGGCTAAATGACCAAATATAATTTGAAATTTGGACATGATTAGGACCACTGATACTACAAAGCACTTCCATCTGTTAGATATATAAACCCTCTATTCTAAGTGGTAGACATAAAGCCATTAACTTATTCAATATCATAAATAAATAAAATTTGAGACAAAACAAACAAACTTTTCATGTACTGTATATGTATGAAATGTCATACCAACATTGGACACATGACCATAATGTTCCATAAATAAAAAGTGTACCCTACAAGGACCCAACAAAATTGTGCAATTCTCTTCTCACCATAGACTGTGTTGGAACGTGCAAAGTTCTCCTTTATATGTACCAAATTTAAACGGCCAATGATGACTCATGATCATTTCAAGGATTCTACAACACAAAAATAAACCAGAAAAGAAATTAAAAAAATAAAATAAAAAAAGGGTGGAAGAGGAAAATATTTCTGAAAAATGCAGAATTTACCTAATTCTGCAGATGGAATATTCTGATCATAGACCCTTTTTTTCCATTCTTAATCTTCATCAACGTAATCATCTTCTTGTTCATATTTTTCATCTGGGTCATTGTTATTTTGATTTCTTTACGTTAAAGTTTATACCTTTATGTTTTTCTTTTTGTGGAATTTTTGTAAGGAAATTTTGATGTTTTGTTTCATTGCAGAGGCAGAGGAGGTTGCAATAAGAAATATCATAGCTTGTATGCAAATAGGAGTAACAGAATCATCATCATCATCATCATATTTGATTGTTGACAAGGTACGATGTAAGATGTTTGTTGCTTGAAGAATTGTGTTTTTCTGTTGTTTTCCGTGATTGTTGGAAATTCAGTTGTGTTTCTCTCTCTCATGCCCCCTGCAAATAATCATTATTTTATTATATTTACTTTGTTTTTTTGTTTTCTTTCCATTTTAAGTGTTAGTTTTTTGTGGTGAAATTTAATAACTTGTTGAGTTTTATGTGATGTTTAAGGAAAATTCATGATTATTTAACTTCATAATCTGAACAAATATAATAAATGGATTTTTCTTCTTCTTTCTGTTTTGGCATGTATACCTCGAATTGATTTGTTTAATTTGATTCTGTTTGTCTATGCACATTCTGTTAACTATGTAAATCCAAGTTTTGCTGGAACTTTCTTTAAAAAAAGTATGTTCATTTATTTCAAATCTTGCTTTCCTCAGTTTCTAAATTTGTTAACTCAGAATTCTCATTTTTTTTCTTTACTTTTCCTTACTATAAATTTCTCATTCTTACTATAAATTTTTTCCTTTACTATAAATTTCTCATTCTTATTTTCCTACTGGTCTAATCAACAAGCCAAAAATATTTTCTTATTTTCTTATTTTTTGACTTTGGTCAAAATTAAATTGACTTGTTTTGAAGTATAATTTAAGTGATTAGAGCAGAAACCAATCTATACATTGATATAACTTATTCAAAAATTGGTGTTTAGTGTTGAAGATAAAACAATGTAAAATCTCATGCTATTTCTGAAATAAAAGACATGTAATACTTATTATAAATATTAACATCCCCCTCCAAAAGAAAAAAAATATTAACATCCAAACATTCATTTATGGTTCAAAACTTCATGTGAAGAGAAAAAGCACTCTCAAGGTAGTAGGGATCATTACAAATTGAAATTATAAAACAAAGTAATTTGATAATAATTTTTTGTTTTATAAGGACACCCTCTCCCTCTATAGTTGAGCCATTTTGAGATACAATAGGTCCAAGATTGACTAAAGGTATCTGAGTTTGTTATACCAAAAACAAAAGGTATCTGAGTTTGGCTTGTTGTGGCTAGTGGTTTAGATATTTTACAAAAGCACAATTTAAGGTGTATAACTTCTAGGTTTCCTTGGTCGATAAGAAAGTTGTGTGATGCATCCACTGATTAGTTGAGGCAGTTTCACTGATAAAGATTCTTCTGCAAATCAAGAATGCAAGATCAAATACACCCTTTCATTGATTCTTATTGTCATTTTTACTAATTGAAATGCTCTATGATCTTTAGTTGTAATCATATATCTGAATTCTTGCTGATTCTTTTATTTCAATTTTCAAATGTAACAGGGTGAAGAAGAAAAAGATGAATCAAGACCGGTTGGAATCTTGTCATGATCATCTTAAAATAACAAGATTACCATATATACCAGAAAAAATAGGTGACTTGATTTCATTCTCAATAAGAGTTGGCATAATTATCTGCCTTATAGCATCGATATCACTTGCTATCCATTCAACATTCGCTAAACCGGACCGATGGTTTCCATTACCGGAGCATTTACATGTTATACAGAATGTTTCAGTCATTGCCATTGACACAAGACCAACAAACATCTCACATCTTGTATTCGGCATTGCTGGTTCATCGAAAACGTGGCATAGCCGTAGTAACTACAGCAAGCTTTGGTGGAATCCAACCGCTTGCAGAGGTTTTGTTTGGTTCGACGAGAAACCAAAGAATTTGAAGCCAGACGATATGCTAATTCCATATAAAATCTCACAGGGATGGACTAAGTTCAGGTACTTGCACTCTGCGTCCGCAGTTCGGATATCGCGTATAGTTTACGAAAGCTTTAGACTTGGTTTGCCAAATGTTAGGTGGTTTGTAATGGGAGATGATGATACGGTGTTTTTCCCCGAGAATTTAGTTACTGTGTTGGGAAAATATGATCACAATCAATTGTATTATGTTGGCGGGAATTCTGAGAGTGTGGAACAAGATGTTATGCATTCTTATGATATGGCTTTTGGTGGTGGTGGTATTGCAATCAGTTATGCATTAGCAGCTAGACTAGCCAATATTATGGATTCTTGTCTTCATAGATACTTTTATTATTATGGTTCTGATCAAAGAGTTTGGGCCTGTGTAAATGAATTAGGAGTATCTCTTACCAGAGAAAGAGGATTCCATCAGGTATACACAAAACATACACATTAATTACACTACACACTTTTCTGTATTCTATGGGAAATTTACTGTTTTATGTTCTCTTTTCTTCCAGCTTGACATTAGAGGGAATCCATATGGTCTTTTAGCCGCGCACCCTCTGGCACCGCTTGTGTCACTCCATCACCTTGATCTATTGAACCCAGTGTTTCCGGACCAAAGTCAAATGTATTCATTAAAAAAACTCATCAGTGCATACGACCTTGACCCTGCAAGGATAGTGCAGCAAAGCGTTTGTTATGATCATAGGCGAAAATGGTCGATATCTATTTCTTGGGGCTACACAATACAAATCTATACATCGTTGTTGATAACAGCAGATTTGCAGATGCCATTACAGACGTTTAAAACATGGCGAAGTTCAAGTGATGGTCCTTTCACATTTAATACTCGATGGATGAACCCTGACGTATGCCAGCAGCCATCTATATTTTTCCTGGATCAGGTTAGCAAGGCGAGGACTGGAAGTGTCACTACCTATGAGAGATATGTTGACAAGGAAGGAAAGAAGTGCAAGAGAGCAGATGGAGAAGTGCAGAGAATTAAAGTTTCTGCCTTGAAGCTGGATCCAGAATATTGGAAGAATGTACTATCCTCTCTCTCTCTTTCAACCACACAAACACACACACGCGCACACACAAAGTTCCTTTTTGGACAAACAGCTAAATTAGCGCTTATAACACAAGCGCTTATGTATAAGCTATTTCTTCAAGAAAAGATAAAATACAATCAATTTGTTTACATACAAGCTATAAACTATTTTGATAAGATATGAAGAGTTTATGGAACTAAGTTGAAAACAACTTATGAACATGTCATAAGTTGTTTTTCATAAGCTCTCTCAAATAGTTTCACACGTCTTATGCCAGTAGATAAACTGAATTAAGTTGATACAAACAGCCACAAAATCAAAACAAAAACATCATTAGATTTTTAAATTATTATCCATTAAAGCTAATGTACTTGAATAATATTGAAATTCCTATAGCATTTGAGATCAAGTATGACTCAAAGCTGATAATTTGATTTGACTGTTTTAAATCAGGTACCACGTAGGCAATGCTGCAACTTTATGGATGGTGGAAGCATAAAGGATGGAAGTGTGCATATCAGAATAAGGAAGTGCAGACCTCAAGAAACAATTACTATTTAGAGATTAGTTGTTTTTGTTGGTCGGTATAGATTACTATAGAAGTTAAGTGAGTCTTGTAGGGTTGTACTCTGACATTTTCAGCTATGTACATACATAATTGTCAGAATACTGATATAATCTCAACTTTTAATAAATAAAATCTCTTAGGAAGTTTTCCACTTGTGTGTTTTGAAGTGATACTATAGATGTCCCTATCCCTCTTATCGTTTACCTCATTCTTTTTTGGGATGCAATGTAACATAATTTTGATAACGTAGGGTAGGACATGGAGATATAATGAGAAATCTTAATTGAATGCTAGGATTATAAATAAAGAACAAACACATTCAAAGAGTTGATGAATGAAAATCAACTTGTATTGAAAGATACATTTCTAGGAAAAATAACTGGAAAAAATGGTTGGTATAAAAGACATTTCAATATTTAATACACTTAAAACGTATACTATATTTCTTATATTTAGGAACAATAGAGTAATCTAATTGCTTTTATAAAAAGAGGAATGATACGTGAACAACCAAATTGTACAACCAACAACTTATTTGCTATTTTTAATGATATTTTGCTTGATTTCGATTTTTGTGCTCCTCACAAAGTTAAAAGTTGTTGCATTAGTTGTCCACTTTTAGATGTACAAATAACATAGCTCTTATAAAAAAGGAAGGAGGAAAGAGAGTACTTATAGTGCCTTTTTTATGGAAAGTTAGAAGGCTTGTTATCAGTTAAGAATGACATTGCCTATTATCTGTTGTTTACCATCCAACTACTACAGGTGAACTAATTTATTTTTGGTATGACAGGTGAACTAATTTTCCGCAAAGGAAATATGCTAGTCCACATAATCCAATCAGGATAATGTCATAACGCATAATGACATGCCTAGGTCAAATTTTGGCACCAAAACAGGAAAATACAATTATGTATGTAACTACTGAATATTAAATACATCACAAAGACACAAACATAACAATTAATATACTTCAAAAACAATGCATTAGCGCGTCAGGGTTTATCACACTTGGCAAATAAATCAAAGCCAGCAAAATAAGAGCTACTTGTCATACCCCTGCAGTTAGAGAGAATTCAGGTTCTGTACAAAATATTTTTGGAAATTTATGGCTAACTATCCCTGTAGCAGCGTGGTGGATAGAAAGCGAGGCGAATAGTTTCCGCTACAGAGCTGAAATCTATCTGAAGCTATAACTGTAATACATATTTGTGCAAACAAAGAGTTCAGATTTGAATCAGGAAACTGAAAAATGCTACAATTGTTGTATTTCAATATGAAATCTTTTATATACATATACAGTGTCTCAAATCAGGTAGTACTCTCACGGTTACAACACAATTGACTACTTAACAATAAACTAACAAACCTGATTCAACTAACTTTTAATAACATGAAGCTTCTATGGAAGGCGGGATAAAGTGGAAATGCCAGACAGACAGATGAAAATGTGATTTTTGTTACAACAAAATTAACTCCTTGACAACAAACTAACAAACCTGATTTAACCAACTCTTAACAATGAGAAGCTTCTATGTAAGGCGGGAAAAAGTGGTAATGACATACAAACATATGGAGATGTGATTTTAGACATTAGTCAGACATAAAATCTTCGCCTGAGAATTCCCGTTGTAATTGCATCTACCATTAGCAAAGCAAAATTAACAAGTGAACATGATTCTTCTGAATAATCAGTATTTTAGCTTTAGGGGTCGTGTGTACGAGTATGAACATAAAAACCCATTCAAGTGGAAACAACACTGAATTTCATTAACCAACAATGCCAGCATCTTCAAGGTTGGGGATTTCACTTGAAGGGACAGAAACTTTTTCGTCAGGTAACAAACCTCCTACTGATTCACCCTGTTTGTACTGTGAATGTTCAGAATCTTGCTCAGGGAATACCTCAAGTTGCAATGAAGGTGATATGTTATTCACATGAAGCCAAGTTAATTCCCAAAGACTATCACCACCCAATGCACTCCTCTGGGCCAGTATACCCCTCATTTTCATAGCAAGCAACGAGTTTTTAAGCAGGTCGGGTACTGTTTCTTGAAGCTTCTCACTTCTTTTCCCCCTAACCTTCACCTTCATATATTTTTCCATTCTTGTCAGTACACCTAACCATAGCTTGCAGAAGGTAGTTAATTGTGATAAAACTGGGAGTGATTGAAGGAAAACTTTGGACAAGAGCTTCACTGCTAAGATAAGGGTGCCTTCCATATTGCGGTAGTCCTTCTGAGAGTGTCCCTGTGAAATCTCGAGAAGATCATCAAGCACAGTGAAGATCACAAGATCGAAACAGTCCAACCACTTACCGTATGGGAGATAAATGTCATCTGCTCCTGTCAAGCACTTCTGCAAAGATAATAAAGCATGATTTCTAACCTCCTCTCTCTGGTCTAAACACACTTTCCTTAGACCCTGTCCTAGTATCAACCACATGTCTCCAATATCCTTAGACAACTTAGTCATTTGCTCATCCTCCATAGATTCCTTACCCTCGCTAGTCCACTGGGCCAAGCAATTGACAGACCCTGTCATGAGATCTAGTGCCCGCACAGATCGCTCGGCTTGGCCAACACGAGACTCGGCAAACTGCCTTGCAGTATCTACACAGAGAACATAATTAGCTGGAAGCAAGTGGGCACCATCAGACATAATGAAAAGAAGTGCATCAAACCCAGCCTCAGATGCTTCTATGTGCCTAGCAGTGATGGAAAGTAGTGATGTAATTGCACGCCATCCTAATTGGGATCTTATGTGAGAAGCATTTGCCTTCACAAGGCGGCTGACTTCTTGAGTAATCTGTTCACAGTAAGCATCAGCAACCCGCGCATCAAGCTTTAAGACAAGTTGCAACGATCTCAAAAGTTCATCAGCAATGTTTTCCTTGTAAGGGAGCAATCGCTGGCAAATCCGCAGGAGTCCAAAAACAGCCTTCTCTACTAAGGCACAGGGCATTACAGTTGACTGAACGATATTGGATATGTGGTCATATACACCTGGCCAAAGAATCCCTATTCTATCCCTGTTATTCAAAGTGATTGCAATCAGCAACTCCAGGCAGAAAACAGCAGTATCTTCATCCTCCGGTGTGCTGTTAACTTTTTGAGGTCGACCTGCGGCCCAAATAAGTGCCTTTGCAAGCTGTTCAAGAGATTTAGCTTGCAGAAATTTACTCTCTGTAAAAATGCTGTCAATGTGACACTTCTGTATTGTTTGAAGAGTGCGCTGATGAGCAGCAAGCTGTTGTTCAGTAGGTTGTGATCTTGGCTCCTCGGTGTCAAGAGATAAGAGTTGACTAAACCTACCCATCAATCCTGAGGATCTCCTTGGCGTGCCAATAGATTGCATATGAGCAGAAGATAAAGAATTCACAATAGGTTTGCCATGCACAGTTTCAGCAGAAAGCTCCGACTCATCGGCTGCATCACTGGCAACACGAGCAGGAAGAAGACCTAGCTTGTGCAATCTTAAGATGCAATCAAGAATATTTCTCCAACCTGTGCGTATGTAATCACCATACCTATTTGCAATAGTGAACACTGTTACAGTTGCCATTCTTGCTTTCATGTCATCTCCAAAGGCAAGGACTGGTTCCTCAGCCAATGATGGATTTAAAAGTGTAGTGAACTTACAAAGCGACACTACCAGATCATCAAGAACGTCTTCAAGATGATGGCAAGCAGAAATCTTAGCAATAGCTAAGAATCCGTCCATACATGTTTGGTACACATCTTCATGTTCGGCATGATCGAATACAACAGAGATGGCAGCAATAGTTGGGCCTGACATTATGGCAAACATATCATGATCAAGGTAGGCCTTGGAACCAGATACAATAAAGGGAGCAGTTTTCTTTGACTTATGCATTAAATCGATCCATCGGCTTGGTGTCATTTCAGGAAACCCAACACCTTGTTCAGGGGTTGTGCGGATTTCATTCTTACAAATTGAATGATAAATCTCTGTTAGGAATTCTCGGGGAAGATCACTGCCACCATTTATATGCCTATTATTCCTGATAAAGTCTTCTTCTGTCATCTTCTTTTTAACCTGCACATTGTGCTGGTCTGTATTAAGCATTATCATTGAGTATGATAACACAAGAGCAGCATCCTTGTTAGCTAGGATATGTGGTGACTGTTCATAGTATCGCTCAGAGAAAGCTTCAAGCACCCTATGTATCTTTTGTGACTCTCCAGGCAGTCTGAAAGTCTCCAGAAATAGACGAAGGGCTGTGTCTAAGTTCATATCCTGGAAATCAAATGTTCCGGCAAATTCATGAAGAACCTGAACACAAAATTCATCATGATTTCCAAGAAAATCACCAACAAGATTCTTATCCAACCCAGCAGTGTATCTGAAAAAGCAGGCAACACTTTGGGGATCAAGTTTGTCAGGCAAAAGATGTGTTCCCTGGAGAAACTCCAAACCTTTCTTAGGATCACGATTGAAGTGGTCAGCACCAATCATCAATCTTCTCTTTATGTACTTTCTGCGGCGGGTGAAAGTAACCCAATGATTTGGATCACCATAATTTTCACATTTAACCATCCAGAATGGAATATACTCTTCAAGATTCACTGGAGAGTATTCTGAGCTTGCAGATCCATTGGCTATCCTTTCAGCCATTCCCTGTATAACAGCAATAAGACCATCCAAAGCAAGTATATGCATGGCAGACAATGGACAGTTCACAGGAAATGCACTTCTTGACAACAAATTAGCAAGGTCTTCAAAGACATTGCTGCAAGTTATGTCACTATCAAAGTTAGCATACATATCAACCATAAATGTCTTTTGCCTGCAGAAGTCGACCAGGGCTTCCATGGCTACCTCTTGCTGCTGATATGAAGCCCCATATCTGCTTTGCGCAAGTCTCAAAATGACACATGTAAAAAATGCTTCTAGTTGTAATTTGAGTTCTGTACGAAGATGGTGATAAAGATTGAGAACAATGCTACACACCATTGAAAGTATAAGTGGACTCATTGACAAACCAAATTGCATCAGATTATGAAAAAGCTCATCCTGAATTAAGCTTAGCAACCGTGGATGACGGTGAATAGAAGGCCCTCCAAGTTCTATAGCCGAATTGATTAAAGTTAAAGCAAAAAGGGGTATATCTTCATCAAATGCTATAGTGTTTGATCTAGGACCCAGTTCCATATTCTCAATAACATTCAGCAAAGAACACAAAAAGTGAAATATTTCCACCATGCAAGGAACACCATATGGTTCAGTCATAAGATGCACGTCATACGATGCACTCTCCTTGCCAGTAAGAGCTATCGCTGTGTTTTCATCCATCATAGTAACTGTCACAACACTTGCAGCATTTGAAGCAAAGTTTGAGGGTATTGGCTGATTATCATATTCAGAACTCATGCTGCCATTCTCCAACTTTCTACTTCCAAAAGCATACTCATTATTTAGGCCTCCTCCAGTCTGCAGGATAAAACAACAAATACAAATATTCATAGAGATATCGTAAATATTAAGTTCCTGACAACCAAACAGAGACGGATATTATAAATTATAATACTATAATAATTTTAAAACAATATCCACATTCATAAGTGATTCTCATTATAAACTAGGTAGATGATTTCTTCTTGTTGTGTTTTCTACTTTACATATTCATGTGTTTAATGTAAGTTATAATACTATGATAATATAGAAATAATATGAAATATCATTTTAAATATTTCGTTTTCTGATTTTTTTTACAAATCCATTTTTTCTAAATACTTTATTATGTATAATATAATAAAGAGACATAATGTCTGAACATTTAACTATCCAAGTGTCATAATCAATAATTGTCCACAAAGAAGAGCTCTTTCCTAATACCAACTATACAGAGAAAGATGGTAAAGATGGTTAACATACTTTCTTCTTTTTGGAGACTGATTGGTGGACAGAGGGAAAGAGAAGTGTGTCAAGTCCATCTTGGATGTTCAGATAGTCAGCAGGTCAAAAACAATTAGTGGTTTATAAAATCCCAAAAATCC
>Ga0099826_10002699_pt1 | contig 11594 bp, 10 predicted proteins | sample Mtrugardesep15_FD_76830 | JGI IMG/M metagenome (GOLD analysis project Ga0099826, IMG submission 76830) | Root nodule microbial communities of legume samples collected from California, USA - M. trunc garden sep15 | ecosystem: Host-associated > Plants > Roots > Nodule | place: USA: California...
ATATATCAATTGATGTGACTAAATAATTTTTATTTGTTTTTATAAGTTTTATGTGAGTATGTGCCCAAAATTGAGGTGTTGGGTATGTGTCCAAGAAAGACTTTCTCTATGGTTGAAGTGTGACATCAATTTCTTTTCCTTAACAAGGATGCCCAACACATAACTTAGTAACAACTAATACATTTACCTATAAAAGAAAATGTCATTGTAAATATAAAATCTTCACCAAAAATTAAAATAATAAAATAAAGAAAAAATATATAAAAAGAATCACATGCAGAGACAGCTAAAAACCAGCCAGCAAACACAAATGGACTTATAGTTCAACTCAGCTCATTCATTCACAGAACACATTTTTCACTTCTCACTCTATTTCTAATTCTAGAGAGAGAAAAACAAGACATAAACATAGAAACTCAAACATAAACATTGTTATATCTCATGTTTGTTTTGTTTCTCTCTCTAACTTCATCTTTGTCGGTGGCATAATCTTCTCCATACCAAAATGAGCATGTACGGACGTGATCCATGGGGAGGACCATTGGAAATCAATGCAACAGATTCAGCAACAGATGAAGATCGTAGCAGGAACCTAAACGAGTTAGATAGAGCAGCTTTATCAAGACCTTTAGATGAAACACAACAGAGTTGGTTGTTAGGTCCAACAGAACAGAAGAAGAAGAAGAAGTATGTAGATCTGGGTTGTATCATTGTCAGCCGCAAGATCTTTGTTTGGACTGTTGGGACAATATTGTTTGCTGCTTTTGTTGCTGGTTTTGTTACTTTGATTGTTAAAACTGTTCCTAGACATCATAAGAAACATCCTCCTCCTGATAATTATACTCTTGCTCTTCATAAAGCTCTTATGTTCTTCAATGCCCAAAAATGTAAGCTTTTTAGATTTCTCTTCAGACCCTTTTGTTCTTTTTGATTCAATCTTTCTTCATTTTGTTTTATAAGGACTAACTCATTCTGAAGATTTTTTTTTGTTGATAAAAATGTGTTTTTTAATGTTGTTTTACTCAATTGCTTGATTTGATTTGTGAATAATAGTGTGAAGTTTGATTATTTGAAGAATTTTTTTTTTTGTTTATGTTAGCTCAATTGATTTGTGAATTTTGCAAAAAAATAAATAAATTGATGTGATTAATAGTGTATAATTTAATTTTTGATGAAAATAGGTTTTTATGGTAGTAAATTTACTTGATTACTTGATCTGATCTGGGATCCATAAAGACTAATAGTATAAAGTTTGATTTTTTTTTTTTTATGAAAATGGTTTTTTTTAATGTTATCTCAATTTGATATGTGAATTTTGTCAACAAACAATTTTGATATGTGATTAATAGTGTAAAATTTATTTTTTTGATGAAAATGGGCTTTTATGTTGTTTTACTTGATTTGTTTTGTGGTTCAATGTGTTTTGTTTGTCAAGTAGGATCTAATTGTGTGATGTTTGATTTTTGATGAAAATGGATCTTTATTTTTTTTGCTATATTAATTTGATTTATGTTTTTGGGTTTGTGCAGCTGGAAAACTTCCTAAGCATAACAATGTTTCTTGGAGGGGAAACTCATGTATGCAAGATGGAAAAGGTGATGGTGTATCTGCTGCAATCAAGGATCTGGTTGGTGGGTATTATGATGCTGGTGATGCCATCAAGTTCAATTTTCCTCAAGCTTTTTCAATCACCATGTTGAGTTGGAGTGTCATTGAGTACAGTGGTAAATATGAAGCTACTGGGGAGCTTAATCATGTCAAGGAACTCATTAAATGGGGCACTGATTATTTTCTCAAGACATTCAACAGTACTGCTGATACCATTACAACCCTTGCTGCACAGGTACCAAACCTTGCCTTCAACTCTTGATTTGGATTTGGATTTGATTATCTGCTTATGTTTATTGTGTCGATTTTGGATGATCGTTTATTTTAACCTTGAATTTATTGTTCAACACACGTTTGCTTGAATGTATCGAAATATAAATCACTTCATTTTCAACTCACTTCTAGTCCAAATCAATTCATTCAAAATCAATTTTTGTCATCGCAAAGCCAAACACACACGTAATAGAATTAGTTATTTGTGTTAGGCTTTGTGGATCTCATCTGTGGTGTGGGTTTATAGTTCTGTCTAAAGTGTCTATTTTGGTCGATCATTTTGTGATATCGCGTAGAAAGAGATGGTTTAGTCAATTTACCTTGTTGATTACTGGAACTCTTTGTGATTGTCGATCTCATGTGTTTGGTGTTCTTTGATAGGTTGGGAGTGGAGATACCTCGGCAGATAGTACGACTCCTAATGATCACTACTGCTGGATGCGCCCAGAGGACATTGACTACGACAGGCCCGTCACTGAATGCCACAGTTGTTCGGATCTTGCTGCGGAAATGGCCGCTGCCTTGGCTGCTGCATCCATTGTTTTCAAAGACAACAAAGCCTATTCAAAGAAACTTGTTCATGGTGCCACTACACTCTTCAAGTTTTCCAGGGATCAGAGAGGTAGATACAGTACAGGTAAGTCTGAGGCTTCTACATTCTACAATTCCACCGGCTACTTTGATGAGTTTGTTTGGGGAGGCGCCTGGATGTACTTTGCAACCGGAAATAACTCGTACCTTAAGCTTGCTACTACTCCCGGCATTGCTAAGCATGCTGGTGCTTTCTGGGGAGGCCCTGATTATGGTGTATTTAGCTGGGATAACAAGCTTGCTGGTGCTCAGGTAATTTTGTAGAGATTCTTTGTTATGACATGCTCATGTTTTTCTCGTTTCATTGTTTGTAAATTAGATTCGCGTGTCTTAGTTGATATGATATGATGAATTTCTGTGGTTTTTCTTACGCCTTTTCATTTTACAAATTACAAGAATTATATTTGAATGATAGTTGTGGTGTTTTTGGTTGCTTCTGTGTGAACAATTGATCAAACCTGAATCAGGATCATCTGTTAACTGCTCCTTGAATTTTTTTAACAAGTTGTTTGGCTCATTCTTAATTTGAAAATATTTCATTTATTCATACTCTAGTATTATTGCACCTGGTTCTTGGATAGTATTTGCACTATATGTGTCATAAGTTCTGCTATGCCTTTTTTCATGGCTTTGAACAATTCCTTTTTTTCAAATTCACACACTATCTCATTTCATTTATTCACCTTCAGTGTTCCATCTCCTGTATATTCCCTTGCAAGTGGATCTTAATTTATTCTTTATATCATTTCATTGTTGATCTTAGCAATTTTGGTTAAATTACATTTGCCTAATTTGACTTTGACATTTTATATATAGGTTCTTCTTAGTCGTTTGAGGTTGTTCTTGAGTCCTGGATATCCATATGAAGAAATTTTAAGGACCTTCCACAATCAGACCAGCATAGTCATGTGCTCCTACTTACCTGTTTTCACAAGCTTTAACAGAACCAAAGGTAACAATTCTTATTTCAAAGCTTTTAACTCGGCACCAGAGTTCACGATTTTCCAATTTCTATTCTGATGCAAGGCACCAGAGTTCACGATTTTCCAATTTCTATTCTGATGCAAATGTTGGTATTTGTTATGCACACAGGAGGCTTGATTCAATTAAACCATGGTAGGCCTCAGCCTCTCCAATATGTTGTCAATGCAGCCTTTTTGGCTACCCTATACAGTGATTACCTTGATGCCGCTGATACTCCTGGATGGTATTGTGGACCTAACTTCTTTTCAACTGAAAAACTCCGTGAGTTTGCCAGGACACAGGTGCGTGACATTAATGCTTATGCTTTAAGTGCTTAATTAAGTTGTTAACCCACACATGACCATAATTGAAATCACTATGACGTCTGGGCTAATTTTTCTTTTTGCTTCCGTGTTGTCTTTTTGCAGATTGATTACATCCTTGGGAAGAATCCACGGAAAATGAGTTATGTTGTTGGTTTTGGTAATCATTATCCAAAACATGTCCACCATAGAGCTGCATCTATACCAAAGAACAAGGTTAAGTATAACTGTAAAGGTGGATGGAAATGGAGGGAATCATCAAAGCCAAATCCGAATATACTTGTTGGTGCCATGGTTGCTGGTCCTGACAGGCACGATGGTTTCCATGATGTTCGAAAAAACTACAACTACACAGAGCCAACACTAGCTGGAAATGCTGGTTTAGTAGCAGCATTAGTCGCATTGTCAGGTGACAAAAGCATACCAATTGATAAAAATACTCTTTTCTCTGCTGTTCCACCGATGTTTCCAACACCACCACCACCTCCAGCACCATGGAAACCATAAGGTGTCATGCTGTTTGTTATCTTTTCTCCAGCAAGTACCACGAGTGACTTGAGTGCATTGGTAACTTGTGTTATTCTGTATCAACTAAAAGTTCAAGGAAATTTTTGAAGACAAGGCGATGAAGCTGGGCCTAATGAATCTAGTTGGTTGTGGCTAATGGCGACTCGAGATTAGAATTAAGACTTTTGATAAAGTGGTGCTTGAGAGTGTCTCTTTGTTTAATTTTTTTTTCTTTTTGTGATATACATAGTATATTTGTATCAAAACCAAATCTTGTATTCTTTAAACATAAAAACTGAACAGATTGTAATTGTTGACAGTTTCATCTAATGTGGTTACAGTTTTACTCGACCTCTTTCATTCTACCTCTATATAAAACCAAATCTTATGTTCTTTAACCATAAAAACTGAACAGCTTGTAATTGTATGACAGTGTCATCTAATGTGGTTACCGTTTTACTCGTCTTGACTAATTTCATTCTGCCTCCATTCATATAAAACCTTTCTCTTGTGGAACCTATGTTCTCTTTAATTCTATTGTTGCAATATAGCTAGCGTGGATCTTTGCATGTACAAGCATAGTTGTAGATACTAAGAATCATTTTTTCCTTATTTAGCATGTGGTGTGTTCGAAATAAACTTGACTTCGTCCACATGCACAAACACACACACGCATACACAAACAAGGACACCACTGTCATAGCTTGCTTTATCTTCTTTTATGCAAGATCTTTATCTCAGAAAAGAAAAAACCTGAAACACATGTCTGTATCATGGGTGTGAAACAAGTTATGTTTTTACATCGTGATCAGAACTTTAGAATCTGGTTCTACTTTTTATGCCAACTCCATTTAGCTGTGGATATGCCTTGATTTCTAGGAAAAACATTCCTTGCTTGCTGGAATACATAACTCTGCAGAATATAGTTTCCTTAACTCCTATCACTTTCTGTCCAACATGTATATATATTAAACAGAAAAAAGAATTGTAATCAACACATAGCTCTGCCAAACAGTATCGATTAAAAAAAACATGGCAGAAGAAGAACTGAACGAGTCTCTTGAATATACACCAACATGGATTGTTGCAGTTGTTTGCTCCATCATTGTTTTCATCTCTCTGTGCGCTGAGCGTGGCCTTCACCACCTTGGAAAGGTAATTCATCTCATACTTTCACATTTCTGTCACCTTCATGATCCAATTCTATTCTTTTGCATTATGGTTTCAATTCATGGATGCAAGCATAAGTACTGCAAGACAAGAGTTGCATTTTAATTGCTTTGGATATACTTACGCCACAAGTGCCAGAACATTGACTCAAATTTGATATTTGAGTTTGTAAAGACAATAATTACTTTGGCATGAACACAAATATAGTAATGTTTAGGCTTGATAAGCTAACAAGAGCATCTTCTTTTGTGGTTCAATTCAGTTTTTGCCAATTTGAATGGTACATTTTAATCAAATTTGCTTGCTTTATCTAAAAAGCAAAGATGGCGATCAACATGGGAATGATTTGAAAATGATTAAAATATCAACTAAATGTACTAAAAAGTTGTGTTTTTATATCTCTTCAAGTATAAGAATGTGATTTAACAGTTTATGCATTAAAAGGCATGATGCCATAGCAGATGAACTTGATTTAAATCCATTCCATTCTGGATTGTGGTGCAGATTAGTTGTGTAAAATTGTAAATAGACCCTCAAGCATCTTTGTTCTAAGGAAGTTAGTGTTACTGTAGCTATCTAATTTCCTTATTTTAATGACTTATTTTGTTCATGATGAGTTTTTTTGTTGGATTGGATTTTACAGTACTTAAAAAGGAAAAAGCTGAAAGCATTACATAGAGCCTTAGATAAATTGCAAGAAGGTATGTAAGCTTGAATTTAATTAACTTTCTAGTCCAATATCAAATTTCTTTATATATATGCTACTATGACGTTGAAGCATCATATAACTTTTGGATGTTCACATTTTGACCTGCAAAGAAAGTAAATATAACTATGTAAATAACACAATCTTTCTTCTCAATTCCTATTGAACCTTTGTTATAATTTTTCTGTAGATGTCTAACATGATTCTTTAGCCTAACCTATGTGTACCTTTGTGATGCTTTGCCAGAGTTGATGCTTTTAGGGTTCATTTCCCTTCTCTTAACCGTCTTTCAAGGTGTAATAAGCCACATTTGCATCTCACCTAAGCATGCAACCCAAATGCTTCCATGCAAGAGGTCTCATGAATCTGTACAAGGTTCAGAGCATGATCACTATGATAGTATAATCAACAGAAGAAGGCTTTTATCTTCAGATACTGGTTCGCAGCACTGTAGGCTAGAGGTAATAGTTGATGAATTTGATTTTGATTCACTAAGGTTGCTACTGAATTTCTGACTTCATGTGAAATTGGAAGGAAAAAACTCTCGAGTCCAAATAATAGATAAAAATGAATGAAATTGTACTCTAAAAAGATTTGTATTTATATTCCTTTCCTTTTTTTTCCTTATCAGGGGAAGGTACCACTGCTATCACTGGAAGGATTGCATCATCTTCACATTTTCATCTTTGTATTGGCTGTTGTACATGTAGTTTTCTGTGTCACAACAATGATTCTTGGAGGTGCAAGGGTAATAAATTGGCGAAACGATATACTCTATGAAGCTGATATAGTACTTACTAGTAAAAATATTAGTCCATGCATGAATTGCAGCGTAATTATGTTTGTATTTTATCTGAAATAGATCCGTCAATGGAAAAGCTGGGAGGATTATGCTAGGAGTAAGACGATAAACTCGAGTGGTAATTTGAATCTTAAATTCTGGGTCATCAATATATTAGAAATTGAACAACTTTATCTTTTTGGATTTTCCAAAGTTCTAGCTTCTCTCATCATCTGCAGGTGAAACTCTTAGATTAGATATAGATGATTTCTTCATCAAACATGCCCAGGGGCATTGGAGAAAAGCAGCTGTTGTTAGTTGGTTTGTAAGTCCTGGAATTCTCTGTGATTTTCTTCATGACCTCATTTAGACGTTGGTTGAATAAACAACTTAATTAAGCATTTATAGCATAAACGTTTATCATACAAGTGCTCGTGTATAAGCTATTTCTATAACAAAAGATAGAATAAAGTCAAACTGTTTTATAAGTTCTAAGTTGTTTTCATAAGCTATCCTTAAGAGTTTAAGAAAATAAGCTGAAAATAGCTTATGGACATGGCATAAGCTGTTTCCAAGCTCCCCCAAACAACTTCACCAGTGCTTATGCTGGTAGATAGCTTCAAATAAGTCCCAAACAGGCCTTAGTCTTATTCCAATTTTAAACTATAGTATGATGTGTATTCCTGCCTGAAATGCATTGAATGAATTGACACATTACTATGGAAGACAGAGACTAAATACTCTTAATTTTTTTAAAACAATAACTATTAAAAATGATGTCTTTCCTAAAATCAGAAAATGTAAGAATTATTTATTTTTTTGCTAGTTCATAGAAGATCTCATATATAATGCATGTTTGCATCAGTTACTATTAAAAAAAGGGCAACCCGGTGCACTTAAAGCTCCCGCATACGCAGGGTCCGGGAAGGGGTCTTGCCATTTGGTGTATTGTACGCAGCCTTACCCTGTTTTTACACAAGAGGCTGTTTCCAGGACTTGAACCCGTGACCTTTCAGTATTACTAAAATGACACATGAGACCTAACAGAGTATACATGCTTCAGAGGAGATTTTGAATATAGATGAATTAAGATAAGCAGTAAATGAGTCATAAACTTGCTACAAAAATGAAAAATTTATACTAGTGAGATAGTTTTTCTGATGACGTACTCACCTTCAGTTTGTGCCTGCATTGCCAGAGATCATTCTTCAAACAATTTTATGGCTCCGTTGCAAAATATGACTACCTTGCGCTGCGGCAGGGATTTATCAAGGTTAAAATCATGTCAAATTGTAAACGGTTAATTAATCTCTATGAGACTAATTAATTTCATGATATGTACACAACATAAGATACATTCTTTGTATTGTAACCTTTTTTCAGGAACACCGCCTGAACAATCCCAATTTTAATTTTCATAATTACATCACAAGGACACTTGAAGTTGACTTCAGAAAAGTTGTAGGTATAAGGTGAGTGATCAAAGTCTTTAACATGTTTATCTATATTTTGTTTAATGCAAGAAACATTAACTATTCTTAATTGTTATGCCTACCATAGTTGGTACCTGTGGCTCTTTGTTGTGCTGTTTTTGCTGTTGAATCTTGAAGGTAAACCAAGGATTCTCATAAGAAATATTTTTATTTAAAAATGACATTTTAAAATCTACCTACTGATATGAGTTCACTCTGCAGGGTGGCACACTTATTTCTGGTTAGCATTTTTACCACTGATAGTAAGTGGCCCAAATTCTTACCATGAGTATTTTGTTAACACTTCTTCTACTATAGGATAAAGATAGAGTGAGTATTAAAGAATGGAATATTAATGAGACTTATGGTCAGCTTGGTGATGAAACAGATTCTACTTCTTGTGGGGGCAAAGTTAGAGCACATAATCACTCGATTAGGCCAGGAGTCGGTAGCGAAGGAATATCCAACTGAACGAGTGAAGCCATCAGATGAATACTTTTGGTTTAACCGCCCGGCCATTGTCCTCGACTTACTTCACTTCACTTTGTTTCAAAACGCTTTTGAGATCGCGTTTTTCTTTTGGATTTGGGTGAGTGTTTTCACTCTAAACTTCCCTTTCAAATCAAAGCAAATATAAATTTCAATTGTATCTTCTACTCTGACAGAGAAGGCGAGTTTTGGCGCAATGGTAAGATTTTTGCTTTGTGTCACATGTTCGAATTCTGAAAACAGCATCTCCACTTGTGGTGGTAAGGCTGTGTACATCTGTCAGGCCCAGACCCCACCTGATGGGAGCCTCGTGCATTGTGCCGCCTTTTACCTTCGACTCTTGTTACAGAAAATCATATAGAACTGAGTTTCACTCAACTTAGTAAATCTTTTTGTCTATCTAACATTAGGTTTTATCCTCTATATGCAGTCCACATATGGATTTGATTCCTGCATTATGGAGAAAGTAGCCTACATCATCCCAAGACTTGTAATGGGGTAACATACTCTTTAAAATGATAAATATTAAATCATAATGTACTCTTTGCTCATGCTATATTGCTACTAAGAACCATATATGATGTGCTCTTATCTCTCATCTCACTGCTTAGTTGTAATGTTATGCAGTGTAATTGTTCAAGTGCTTTGCAGTTATAGCACCTTGCCTCTTTACGCTCTTGTCACTCAGGTTGGATAATCTATCTTATCGACATGCATTGTACATTAGATTCATAAAAATTTCTTTAAAAGCATAATAAACTTTGTTTAAATATGATTTTGGTCCATGTATTTTTATTTTTTTTGTTTTAAGTCTCTTTTTAAATATCATGTTTTTGTTTTTAGTCCTTGTAAATCTACCACTTTTTGCTTTTAGTACTTATTGTTTTGTTTGTTTTAGTCCCTACCAAATTTATTCATATTGGAATTAGTCCTTATAATATACAAAATATTTAATTTTAGTCTTTTCAAATAAGGACTAAAATGAATAATTCAGGACCCAATTTCAATTTTTTTTTTCAAGGACTAAAACAAAACACCAATGACCAAAAGCACAAAAATAGTATATTTGCAAGGACTAAAAACAAAATAATATTTTTACAGAAACTAAATTTTATATTTGGAGGTACTAAACATATATTTAAACATATAAGCTTTGATCAAAACTCTAACATGTTTTTCTTCTTTGGTTTAATCTCCACTAAATTGGAACAGATGGGTAGTAGGTCTAAACCTGACAAGGTTGATGATGATAAGGTGGAATCATCTCCCTTGTCCCACAAAATGACCAAAGAATCAAACCAACATTCTCAAATTGGTGTACAAGCAACAATCATGATGGAAGATCATGGAATATCATCTACGATTGAACTTCCCCCTATGATGGAAAGACCTAATACATTAAATATTCAATAGTTATTATATTCTTTGATTACTTATTCACTAGCATGAATTCATCATGATTGTACATGAAAGAGTGTGAATACAATATTTGATTCTTAATACAAATTAAATAAGAAGGAAAAGAAAGAAAGAAAACATTGGGATGTCACAGTAATTATGGTTGTTGATCGGATCCTAATCATATGTCATGTCTGAGCGACTTATTAGGTGTGTTATTTATTTGAATGGACCATTTTATGAACTGAATTTTTTCTTATTTAAAAAATTATAAAATAAGAATCATCAATTTGATTGTAAATTATTTTTTGTTTTTATTTGTTTTTTATTGTCCCTATAATAGAGTACAGCACTAAATATATTGGCCCTTGTAAGCAATCCATTATTATTATTTTTTTGAGGGAAAACAATCCATTATTATTATTTTTTTAGGGAAAGCAATCCATTATTATTAAAAAATTTCTCTTATGCTATATATTTTTCTATTTGGCTCCTGTTTGGATCTGTTTTCTTTTTATTATTATTTTATTTTAACAACAAAAGAAAAGGTCATTATAGGATAAATTAAAACAAACAGTTAAGATGAGTAAAAATAGATAAATATTGCACACAACACTATAAAATGTGAGGAAAAGTCGATCTTTTTGTATTTTAATATCTTTAGGAGTGGATGAATAAGCAAGTAAAATAAAATACGAATTCTACATTTTAGATTTTTTATTTTAACATATTATATTTAGATACAACAAAAAGGAAAAATAAAACATGTTATAATGGATAAAACATGCATTTGTTTTTGCTGCTTTTCATGTGGTTTCTCACTTAAAGTACATTTTTTATGATCATAACAAATTGAAAAATTTATGGATTTGAAGAATTTTTTTTTTTTTTTGAAAGAGGATTTGAAGAAATCATAATATTTATAAATGTTTTAAGGGAATAATAATAAGAAAAAACACTATGAGAAAATACACTTAAATTTGTCATGTTATATAATTTGCTTTTCCCTTTGGATTATCAAGACAAAATTAAAGTACAATAATTAGGACTATTCATTTAACATAACAATCAGACGTAAGCACTTAATATGTCATTGAAGTAATTTCAATAAAAATAACTAGACTTTTTGTCTCATACAACGCATGGGTCTTCTCGACTATAATAGAGACCAATCAATAATCTTTAACCCGTAGGATCATGGGTCGATCAATAAACACAAATTAGATAATTAGAGATACAATATTACAATCAAATTATAATAAAAAAATTATAAAGAAAAAAGATAAAAAGAATACAAAATTATATTGTTGCAC
>Ga0099826_10002701_pt1 | contig 11590 bp, 11 predicted proteins | sample Mtrugardesep15_FD_76830 | JGI IMG/M metagenome (GOLD analysis project Ga0099826, IMG submission 76830) | Root nodule microbial communities of legume samples collected from California, USA - M. trunc garden sep15 | ecosystem: Host-associated > Plants > Roots > Nodule | place: USA: California...
TTTCAGTGCCTGTTCATGCAGAAAATCAGAAAGGAAACCAATTCACGCTGCGGTTTACTGTATTTTCTCTACATGATTTAACTCGCGTAAAAATTACACTAGCGTAAATTAACATGCATAAAAGTATTTTGGTCATTTCATTTGAGAATGAACAACACCGTTTGAATAAAGAGTATAATTCTAAGAAATAAGGTGATATAGAATCTCTTTGTCCAAGGCCCCTTCCAAGAATTAATGAGACCAACTTCATTTTTATTGAGACAGTCCGATCCTCCCACATGTTCGGAGTCGTCGTCACTTTCTCTTATTGTCTCTCCATCTCCTCCCAATCGTCGTTGCTTTACTATCTACGTTGTCGAATGTCTCTGCTATGATTATGTTGAAGGTGAACTTTATCTTCTTAATTTCAGAACTAGAGTGCATTATAAGTGTTTGTTCAAAATGAGAAAAGGGACAACGTCACAAATTAGAAAACAAATTTCACATAGTTACAATATCCAATTTAAAGTGAGATAATAAATGAATTGATATCAGTTTGAAAAAGAAATTAGATAATTATGTATCTTGTATCAATAAATAGACAATTATCCTATTGAAATTGAAAGTTTCCTTAATTACCTTCTGACGTTAACAAAACTTCAATTACTCTATGAAATTGCATAACGTTAGTCAATTTGTCTTCTTCATTAGTCAACTTGACGTGGCATTTGATTGTCTATATACGTGGCACTACTACGTGTCTGACATGTCATGTCACATGGGTAAAGTTTTTTCCCATTTTTTTTTTCAAAAAAATTTGTGGATTTTTTTTTATGGTTATGTTTAAATAACCACTTAAAATTTTACATTTATGTGCAAAATGCCTCTAAAATTTATAATAATCAAGTAAATTGGTCCCTGTGACAAATATTTTTTTGCTCCCAATTTTTTTTATCTTTATCATCATCATCATCATCATCATCATCATCAAAGACCCTTGTTTTGAATCATGTTGCAGGAATCAAGCAAGCAATTTGAAGCAAAAACCTTCATTATAGGGATTGTAAAGTTTCACCGTTGTCCTACATTGATTGTTTAAGAGAGGGACAAAATCTTCATGAGCCACTTTTGGACCGAGCAATTCAATCAAATCGAAAAGTTAAAATACATATTTACATTCCATCCATAAATTGAAGGTCAGATGTAGCAAATAGATGTCTTGCACTGCTTTGTGTTTCAATACCAATTTTATTGTGATTTAAAAAAAATATATCAATTTTAATGTGTACATTGAACCACTATATGCAAGAGACCCTCCTCCAATCATAAAGAAAAGAAGGGCCTTTGATAATGATGATGATATCCTGAAGTTGTTTGCTTGATTCCAGCAACATGCTTCAAAATAAGGGCTTTGATGATGATGATAAAGATAAAAAAATTGGGAGCAAAATAATTTTTTTTTTTCTCACATGGACCAATTTGTTTGATTATTATAAATTTCAAGGGACATTTTTCACATAAGTGTACAATTTCAAGGAGGTATTTGCACATAGCCGTATAAAAAATCCAGATTTTTTTTTAAAAAAAAATTAGAAAAAAACTTTACCCCTATGACATGACATGATACATCAGACACGTGACATTGCCACATAGAAAGTCAAATGCCACGTCATGTTAACTAAGGGAGAAAATTGACGGAAAAGATAAATTAACTAACGTTATATAATTTGAGGGGGTAATTAAAGTTTTTTTAATGTGAGAGGAATAATTAATAAAACTTACAATTTCAGGAAGATAATTGTGCATTCACTTAACTTGTATTAATTCAACGTCAATCATACTATCATTTGCCATAAATACAAAGAGTCATGGTTTTATATTATCGACCGTCGTTAGAATTTATCATGGCTCTAATTCAGATAGTTAAGAAAATGATCCAATGTAGCACTCACCTTCCACAAAGTTAGAGACAAAAAACACTATTTAGCAAACAGTAGTTATGATTCGAACCTTACAAATCATCACCAACGGTTAAATTACTTTGATGAGTAACGGTAACAAGAGTATCACTTCAAAATCAAATCATAATGAACGGCTATAATCATCCATCATCACATTAGCAACACCACTACAAATAATCACTAGCTAACGTTACTTTCTTCTTGCCATTTTCATCACAACAAAAATCCTTCTCCATTTTCATATCATAATTTAAGTGCTGAAGTATTATACTAGGTTAGTTAAGCTTAAATGCCACATGGAGTTAATCATGGTACTAATTTATTTAAGTTGATTTTACCGTTTTGTATATCTGATGGTTAATTTTATTTTACATAAAGTTATTCAAGAAAGTTTTAATTTCATCTTTAGGTTTCAATAATTCTATTCACTTTTTTTTCTCAGGATTAAATTGAATCTTGGACTGAAAGGTTTGTGTTCTGTAAAATGAGCTTTTGAGTTCACTAGCTTCTACGATGCAAAATATTCTTCATTTAAGGTATATATACTCTTGTGCTGCATAGTATTACAAATATTTTTATGATCTAATCAAATATTCTTTTAGCTAAATAACGAATTTATGTGTTCTGGGATTCAATCTTGATTTAAAATTTTAGTCTATATCAGATTCTTCACTTTCTTACGTAATCTATTCTATTCATAATTCTTCAATATTGATAATATTGATAAAGAACAAAACAATGACAAGTTGAATGATGCATATAAGAAAGTATTTAACGATTTTAAAAGTATTGATAGTATATTATGAAAATGATGTGAAAATGATGTATGAAGGTGAAATATTTATATAATAGATTTTGTAAAGTGTCAATTACTGTTACCGTTAATTTTACCGTTATTATTACCGTTAATTTTACTGATTATAACCGTTGGTCAATGAATACTTTAAGTGTGTTCCGCTATCTAAGATTTTGATCAATACAATAACACACTCGTAAGGAGACCTCACAAGTGACAAACAAGTGTCTCCATCTTGTGTTTTGTGGAAGCTCAAGAGTCGGTAAGATATTTGTTTGTCATTTGTGAGGTGATTGTTCCTTACAAGTGTGTTATTGTATTTATCAAAAGCTTAGAAGGTGGGTCACATTTAAAATATTTTACTTTTTACCAACAACTCTGAACAATAAAATTAACGGTAATAAAAACGGTAACAGTAACGGTAAACAGACACTTTACAAAATCAATTCTATAGATACTTTACCTTAATTCATAATCTTCACATCATTCTCAGAATATTTATCAATACTTTTAAAATGGTTAAATATTTTCTTATATACATCACTCTACTTGTCCATTGTTTAATATTATCTATATTGAAGAATTATAAACATGGTACAATTCACTCACTTTCCACAAAGTTAGAGACAAAAATCACTATTTAGCAAACAGTAGTTATGGTTCCAACTTTACAAAATCATCCATCACCAACAGTTAAATTACTTTGATGAGTACCACTTCAAACTCAACGGCTATAATCATCCATCATCACATCAGCAACATCACTACAAATAATAATGACTATGGTTCCTTTCTTCTTGCCATTTTCATCACAACCAAAATCCTTCTCCATTTTCATATCTCATTTTCATCACCGTTTTGCTCCTTCTCGCAGCTTTTGTTTATAGTACATGGTAATTTTAAGATTATTATCTCAATTTTAAATAAATTAATATTATCTCAATTTAATCATAGAGATTCTTCTTTTAATGTGAATAAATGAGGTGTCCGGATCTATGCATATTGTATATATTATGCAACATCCCTGTCAATCGAGCTAAGTTTACATAGACTCTTAATTTTATTTTACATAAAGTTATTCAAGAAAGTTTTAATTTCATCTTTCTAGGTTTCAATAATTATATTCAACTTTTTTTTTTTCAGGATTAAATTAAATCTTGGACTGAAAGGTTTGTGTTCACTAGCTTCTAATGCAAATTGTTCTTCACTAAGGTACACACATTAAATAGATAATGCTATGTTATAAATATTTTTATGATTTAACTTAATTATTTTACTTTATGCTAATGCTGTTTGCAATTGTCATGAGCATTCAATAATTTGGGTATGTTTATGGTATCTTCACATGAATACTTATCCTTGGTAAGAAGAAATATGTTTGATCTGATCAAAGATTGTTTTATCTAAAGAACAAGTTTATGTATTCTGATGGAATACTGATTTTGAAATATAAAGTAAATTAGTAAAATTCAATAAAAAATAATTATAAAATATTTGTTACGAATTATCTAAAGAACAAGTTTATGTATTCTAATGGAATACTGATTTTAAAATATAAAGTAAATTAATAAAATTCAATCAAAAATAATTATAAAATATTTGTTACGAATTATAAGTTTAATATTTATTATTTAATATATTAGGTAATGTTTGACATGCATATAATAGAAATTGTTACCATGGTTAAAAGAAAACAAAAATGAATTCCTTTATGCTATAGTTGTTTAATAAATAACTTAAAAATTAACATAAGGAAAGCTTTTTATTTGAAAAAAAAATGTAGTAGTAAGGAAATAACTTAAAATTAACATTCAAACATGATAAGAAACACTACACTATAGATTTTTGAGGAAATATACGCACACAGAAAAAAGGTAGAAGTAAATAACAACAAAACAAATTAGAACTTCAATAGATTTTTGAGGAAATATACCTTAGAGACAAATTTCCAAGAAAGGTTTTACCCGGCCAATAGACACATGGAAGCTAAAACCACGGTTGCAATGTTTGCTCAAGGTTCTAGTGAATCACTTGTGAAGCATGAGAGCGTTACAAATCTTTGTTAAGAAAGTGTCCAAAACACGGTTTTGATGATATGACTCAAATTCACATCTTCCGCAACAGACTTCAACCATAATCCAAACTTCTGTTAGATGCAACTGCGGGTGGTTCTTTGATGGAAAAGAGTGCGGTAGGCGTCGTAACAATTATTGACAAGATGGCACTCAATGACTGCCAAGCAAATCACAACAGAAACACTTCACAAAGGAAAGCCGGTATTCTTGAATTGAGGTCAAATGATGCAATGTTGGCATAAAACAAGCTCCTTACTCAACAACTTGAAGAAATGAAAAAGGAGATGAAAGACTTGCCTAACCAAATCAAATAACAACTTCAAAGAGAAAGACATCCACAAGTCAACTTTTGTGAGTTATGCACATGCGATCACCCCATTGGTTATTGTCCACCACCACTTGAAGAAGAAGTAAACTATGTGGGAAATCAACAAAGGCCAAGTCAATACCAAGGGCAATCTTCGGGAAATTCCAATCAAGGTTGATGTCATTGGAAAGCTTCCACTACCTATAAATGTCAAAGGAGTAAGAAGTTTTCTTGGTTATGTCGGATTCTATAGGCGCTTCATCAAAGACTTGTCAAAAATTGCAAAGCCTTTGAGCAATTTGCTCAACAAAGATAAGTCTTTTGATTTTAACCAAGAATGTTTAAATGCTTTTGAAACTTTGAAAGAAAGCTTGACAACCAGACCTATAATCACAACTCCATGTTGGACACTTAAGTTTGAACTCATGTGTGATGCTAGTGATTATGCGGTGGGTGTCGTGTTAGGCCAAAGAAAGAACAAAATTTTCCATGCAATACATTATGCAAGCAAGTTTTTAAATGAAACACAAATTAATTATGCAACAACTGAAAAAGAGTTGCTTGCAATTGTATATGCTTTGGAAAAGTTTCGTTCTTACCTCATTGGTTCCATGATTGTTGTTTTTACTGACCATGTAGCGATCAAGTACTTGATCACCAAAGCCAATTCAAAGCCGAGGCTCATTAGATGGATGCTCGTGTTACATGAGTTTGACTTGGAGATCAAGGACAAGAAGCGAACGGAGAATTCGGTAGCCGATCACTTGCCAAGGCTAATCAACAATGAGGTGACAAAGATTAAGCAAGAGGTACTTGAAGAGTTTCTTGATGAGAAGTTGCTAATGGTGCAAGAGAGGTTGTGGTTTGCCGACATGAGGAATTACAAAGCAACGGTGTTCATACCAGAGGATTTCAATTGGCAAATGAAGAAGAAATTTCTCTGAGACTCTACTCATTATGTGTGGGATGACCCATATCTCTTCAAGACCGGAGCCGATCAACTCTTGCGTAGATGTGTTGCAATAGAGGAAGCCAAGGAAATCATGTGGCATTGTCACAATTCACCATATGTGGCCATTTATGTAGGCAAATAACTGCTGCAAAGGTTCTTCAGGCCGACTTCTATTGGCCCACTTTATTCAATGATGCATATGAACATGTCCAAAAATGTGAAAGTTGCCAAAAGACGAGAGGAATTTCAAAGAGAAATGAAATGCCCTTGCAAAGTATTCTAGAAGTGGAAGTTTTTTTATTGTTGGGGCATTGATTTTGTCGAACCATTTCCTTCCTCGTTAACTAATGAATATATTCTGGTAGCTGTGGATTATGTGTCCAAGTGGGTAGAGGCTATTCCTCAAGAAAAACATCTTTACCCGCTTTGGAACACCTAGAGTGCTGCTCGTTATTGATGGTGGTTCACACTTTTGTAATTAACAATTAGGCAAAGCTCTTGAGCACTGTGGAGTTACACAAGGTTGCTTCACCATACCATCCGCAAACCAATGGTGAAGCCAAAATGTCCAACCGAGAGATCAAAAGGATCCTAGCGTTGTGGGCCTATAGGATCGCTTACAAAGCACCTACGAGTTTCACACCATTTCAATTGATGTATCGGAAAGCATGCCACTTGCCGGTTGAACTAATGCACAAAGCGTTTTGGGCGCTAAAATTTCTTAACTTTGACCAAGAGCAAGCGGGAGAGAAGAGGAAGCTTCAAGTGCGTGAATTGGATGAAATGAGGAGTCAAGCCTATGAGTCCTTAAAATTGTAAAAAGAAAAGGTGAAGCAATATCATGACAATCAGATCTTGAAAAGAAATTTCAAGCCGGGGCAAATGGTTTTAAAGTTGTTCAACTCAAGGTTGAAGCTATTTTCGGGAAAATTGAAGTCAAATTGGTCCGGTATGTTCATGATTAAAGATGTGAAGCCTTATGGGGCGGTGGAATTAGAAGACCCAATCACCAAAACGTTAGTGACCTTGGGAAACGTTATTTTTTTTCCTGAAAAAATCTCAACTCTCTTAAGCGAGTTGAACTCGCCAAAAGTGTGTTGACATTTGGTCAACTGCTCCCAAAACGTATGAAACTCGCTTAAGTGAGTAATGCCAGACCCAATTTTTTCAAATTTGCTTCATTTTTGGCATTGGTACTTAAATCCTACATGCAAACAAACATAAAATTGACATACAAAACTGGGTTGCCTCCCACTAAAGCATTTGTTTTATGTCATTAGCTCGACGCCTTTTTCATGAAAAATTATGGATCATTGAGTGAAATTGTCGACGTTTGCCAATCAAATTCACCGCCAAAGTATGGCTTCAATCTCTGCCCATTCACAATCCAGCAAATTTTGGTGATTGGGTCTTCTAATTCCACCGCCCATAAGGCTTCACATCTTTAATCATGAACGGATCAGACCACTTTGACTTCAATTTTCCCAGAAATAGCTTCAACCGTGAGTTGAAAAACTTTAAAACCATTTGCCCCGGCTTGAAATTTCTTTTCACGATCCGCTTGTCATGATATTGCTTCACCTTTTCTTTGTACAATTTTGAGGACTCATAGACTTGATTGCTCATTTCATCCAATTCATGCACTTGAAGCTTCCTCTTCTCTCCCGCTTGCTCTTGGTCAAAGGTAAGAAATTTTAGCGCCCAAAACGCTTTGTGCTTTAGTTCAACTGGCAAGTGGCATGCTTTCCTATACACCAATTGAAATGGTGTGAAACCCATAGGTGCTTTGTAAGTGGTCCTATAGGCCCACAACGCTTCATCAAGCTTCAATGACCAATCCTTCCGTGATGATGACACAATCTTCTCTAGGATCCTTTTGATATCTCGGTTGGACACTTCAGCTTGACCATTGGTTTGCAGATGGTATGATGAATCAACCTTGTGTTTAACTCCATAGTGCTCAAGAGCTTTGGCTAATTGTGACTGGAAAATGTGTGAACCACCATCACCAATGAGCACTCTAGGAGTTCCAAAGTAGGTAAAGATGTTTTTCTTGAGGGATTTGACCACCGTTTTGCTATCGGCCTTTGGAGATGCAATAACCTCTATTCACTTGGACACATAATCACAACTACCAGAATATATTCATTAGACAACGAGGAAGGAAATGGTCCGACAAAATCAACGCCCCAACAATAAAAAACTTTCACTTCTAGAATACTTTGCAAGGGCATTTCATTTCTCTTTGAAATTCCTTTGGCAACTTTCACATTTTTGGACATGTTCATATGCATCATTGAATAAAGTGGGCCAATAGAAGCCGACCCGAAGAACCTTTGCTGCAGTTCTTTGCCCATTGAAATGGCGACCATATGGTGAATTGTGACAATGCCACATGATGTCCTTGGCTTCCTCTACTGAAACACATCTCCGCAAGAGTTGATCTGCTCTGATATTGAAGATATATGGGTCATCCCCGCACATAATGAGTAGAGTCTCGGAGAAACTTCTTCATTTTCCAATTGAAATCCTCCGGTATGAACCTCGTTGCTTTGTAATTCACCATGTCGGCAAACCACAACCTCTCATGTACCATTAACAACTTCTCACCCATAAATTCTTCAAGTATCTCTTGGTCATTCTTTTCACCTCATTGTTGATTAGCCTTGACAAGTGATCGGCTACCAAATTCTTTGTTCCCTTCTTGTCCTTGATCTCCAAGTCAAACTCCTATAACAAGAGCATCCATCTAATGAGCCTCAGCTTTGAATCAACTTTGGTGATCAAGTACTTGATCGCAACATGGTCAGTAAAAACTTATCTTAGAACCAATGAGGTAAGAACGAAACTTTTCCAAAGCATATACAATTGCAAGCAACTCTTTTTCAGTTGTTGCATAATTAATTTGTACTTCATTTTAAACCTTGCTGCATAATGTATAACATGGAAAATTTTGTTCTTTCTTTGGCCTAACACGACACCCACCACATAATCACAAGCATCACACATGAGTTCATAATTAAGTGTCCAATTTGGAGCTGTGATTATGGGTGTGGTTGTCAAGCTTTCTTTCAAAGTTTCAGAAGCATTTAAACATTGTTGGTCAAAATCAAAAGGGCCAAAGGCTTTGCAGTTTTTGAGAAGTCTTTGATGAAGTGCCTATAGAGTGTGGCATAACCAAGGAAACCTATTACTCATTTGACATATATGGGTTGTGGAAGCTTTCCAATGACATCAACCTTGATTGGAATCCCGAAGATTTCCCTTGGTATTAACTTGGCCATTGTTGATTGCCCACATAATTTAATTCATCTTTAAGTGGTGGTGGACAATAATCGGTGGGGTGATCGCCTGTGCATAACTCACAAAAGTTGAATTGTGGAAGCCTTTTTCTTTGAAGTTGTTCTTTAATTTGGTTAGGCAAGTCTTTCATCTCCTTTTTTATTTCTTCAAGTTGTTGAGTAAGGAGCTTGTATTTGTTACCCTATCCCTAACAAGAAAGATATCCTCAATCGTTTAATTGATACATTCTCTAAATTTGATATGAAATCTGGATTTTGGGAAATCCTAATCAAAGAAGAAGATCATTATAAAACAACTTTTTCTGTTCCTATTGGGCAGATGAATAAAATGTTATGCCTTTTGAGCTAAAAAATGTTCGTTCAGAATTTCAGAGAATAATGAATGACATTTTTATTCCATTATAAAAATTTACTATAGTTTATATTGATGACATGTTAGTATTCTCCAAATCTCTGGATCAACATTTTCAACATATTAATATTTTCGTATCCATAATCAAAAGAAATGGTCTTGCTATTTCTAAAACAAAAATCAACCTTTTTCAAACAAAGATTATATTTCTTGGTCAAAACATTCACCAAGGAACTCAATTACAAAGATTTTTAGGATGTCTAAATTATGTTTTTGACTTCATTCCCCAACTTAGTAATATCATTAAACCTCTCCATGATAGGCTTAAAAAGGATCCTCCTCCTTGGACTTACGTCTATACAAATATTGTCAAAATTATAACAGGCCAAGTAAATGATGTAAAATTGTTGAAATTGTTGAAACTAATGCTTTTGATATTGGATATGGGGGCATTCTTAAATAAAAAATCTTTGGCAAAGAACAAATTGTTGCTTATACTTCCAAACATTGGAATCCTACACAATAAAAATATTCTGCAGTTAAAAAAGAAGTTTTAGCAATTGTCTTATCTATTTCAAAATTTTAATCTGATTTACTTGACCAATGTTTTTTAGTCCATGTTGATTGTAAGTCGGCAAAATATATTTTACAAAAGGATGTTAAAAATCTAGCTACAAAGCGAATTTTTGCCAGATGGCAAACAATATTAAGTATTTTTGATTTTGAAATAGAATATCTCAAAGGTTCAGATAATGCTCTCCCTGATTATCTCACTCGTGAATACGTACATGGTAAATAGTAGGATGCCCAAAGCGGCTAGATCCACTTCCTTTTAGGGTGGTATGACTTCTACAAATTTAGTAGTGGCAGAACTAACAACAAGACAAACAAGACAATCAGGGTTATCCACCAAGAACCAATCTATTGGGTCATTAACCCATAACCCCTCAATTGGGCCATCTACCCAAAAACTTCAAAATCAAACTTTCATTGAAAAAACCTCCATTGAAACATCAAAACAAACTAGAGCAGACTATGATATCCCAATCCAAACTCTTTTAGCCTTTCAGGAACAAGGTTTACTTAGTATCCCCAACAAGACTTGAGCAGATATTGTTGATGAAGAAGAGGACCAAGAATAATTAGACTACAACATAAACAACCTAAAAAATAAAGCTTATAAAACCAACCCAAAAACCTAAACTAATCAAATTCAAGAAGGAACAAGCCACACACAATTCCACAACAACCAAACTACATAGTTTCAATACACTTCAAAATCCAAGTTCATCCCTATTATCCAAATGGAACATGAATTTTGAGATAAAGACCTAAACAAAGTTTATTCATGGATTTTTTCCTCCAAGATTCCACCATCAACCTATAGCCTTTAATAAAACACAACAATTTTATGAATTAATCTTGGTAGATTCTGACTCAATTTCATCCAAACATTACAAAGATGCATCAAACATTACACACTCAAAGTTATTACACCCACATCTTTTAGGCAAAATCCAAACAAAACCGAAAAAAATTCTCAAGCCTTTGATCTCATCATCTACAATTATTGGGATTATATGCAAGCTTGGACACATATCTTTTGGAATCGAAATAAAGTCGGCAAACACTCTTGGCTGATATACTTCAAACATGGGTTAACTATACCTTTACAAATTGGTTCCTCCAATGGTGGGACTACTTTGGTCCAATCCAACAAAATTTTCCTTCCGAAGTTCAAGAAGGATTTCAAGTTTTTAATAAAAGGTTCAACAAAGACTTTGACAATCTTCCAATAGAACTAAACTTCTTCACTAAATTCTCTTTAACATGGATTTTTTAATGGCAATACAAATACGTGCAAAA
>Ga0099826_10002702_pt1 | contig 11589 bp, 6 predicted proteins | sample Mtrugardesep15_FD_76830 | JGI IMG/M metagenome (GOLD analysis project Ga0099826, IMG submission 76830) | Root nodule microbial communities of legume samples collected from California, USA - M. trunc garden sep15 | ecosystem: Host-associated > Plants > Roots > Nodule | place: USA: California...
GTTTTTCCTTTTGATAAAAAATATAAAAAAGAATAAAAGTTTTTCATATTAAATTATATAGAAAAATATTAATAATTAAATAATATAAACTTTTGAATATGAAATACTTTATAAAAAATCATATGTAAAATAGAAGGATTAATTATAAAAATCGAAGAAATTATTGTTTTGTTGTTTGATCTTATCTAAATCTTTAGATTCAATAATATTTTTCAATTAAAGTTTAGAACAAACTTTTTGACTAAGGACTAAATTTATGTTATTTTAGTAAAAAAAAAGAAAAAGGACTAAATAGTAGTAATAATAATAATATCAATCAGACATTGTTTCCTAAAAAAATAAACATTATTGAATTAATTCAATTAAGAAGATTATTTACTAAAAGTAATTCAAAAGATAAATAAATAATAGTTTTTTTGTTTGATCTTATCTAAATCTTACATTCAATAATATTTCAAAAATTAAATTTTGAAAAAACTTTATTATCAAGGACTAAAAACATTTTGACCAAATACTATGGACTAAATTTATAAAAACATTTCTTACCAAAAGAAAATATAAAAGCGAATTTCAGCAAAAAGGTAGTTACTTTTAATGTATTTTTTAATATATTTTAGTATTAAATTTAAATTTTGCATAAAACATATTAAATTTATTTTATAAAAAGAAGTTTGTTCTTAATGGTAGATTTATAAATAAAAAAAATTAAGGAAGTAGATTTTTGAAATAAAATCAGAAACAAAATTGTGAATGGAATACTTTAGGAGACTAAAAGTCGAAGAAAGATTTATACAGGCTAAAATGAAAAGTTAAAATATCTATAGAGATCAAAAACATATTTATAGAGAAAAAAATTCAACTAAAAGTATTAGTTGAATTTGGAGTATCTTTCTTCTTCCTTTTTATTTTTTATGAAATTTGGAGTTTCTTTTATATCATGGTAGAGCTAAAATTTATAGGTTCCTGCTTAAGTAATTATTTAAAAAATTATATAAGTTTTTATTTATTTATAAAACTGAAATAAGTTTATGAGACTAACTAAATCAAACAATCATACTCAAATAGCCCCTTTTAGATCGTCAACTTAACTATAGGGCACAAAATTGTATTCATGTGGAAAAGTTCTACGGAACCTTTAAACTAAACATGCATAAATATTTTGCCGTCAACTTAACTTTAAAATTTATTTTGAAGATAGAATTACTTTGGTTTTATGGAACTCAAACTTGTTCGGATATCAATTTATGATGGCAATTGAACCTTGTCATCAATCATTACTTGCGCTTTCTTCAAAAAAAATCAATCATCACTTGCGCTAGAATCTAGTGAGAGAATAGTAGATCATGCACAATAAAAGTGATATTAATTCAACATGTTATTGCTATCACCAGACTCTTAAATAATTTTCATAGTCAAGGAGAACAAATATGAACAAATACATATATTAGGATACACTCCCTTGTTTTTTAGGAGTAACTCCTACAAGCATTTGTTATAATACACCTGGTTAATTTTTAGAAGAAGTATTTTATCATGTGATAACTAAAATGTTGGTAAATACATTCTAAGATGCATGTTGTTAAAATATATTTTCATAAAAACAAGTGGATGTATCCTTGCAAATCTCATATGTGTGTGGACGTGCGCGCATGCATGTATATACATGGGACAAGCCACCATCACTTCAAAATCTTAATGTGATTAATCAATTGTGAAATAGTCGATTTTTCATGACCAAAGATCCCGATATTTTCAATCTTTTCAAACACTACAAAAAAATCCAACCAAAAGACTTGTAATAAAGCATAAGACTTCTTGTGACGCACAATAAGCCCGTTGAACCGGAGAGTGTGTAAAATAACTTGATTATGTAACACACACTATCTATGTAACACTTTAAAATTTCTTGCCACACCCTCTCACATATAAATGTGTGTAATATTCTTAATATTTTTTAGGTGTCACGATGTTTTTGGAATTCAATCCAATTTAATATTCTTAATATTCATAACATGCAATTCAATCCAATTTAATACATATACAATCTTATTATAAAGATCAAATCAGACGATCGAATGATCCAATTTTATCTTATTCAATTAAATGATTTGATTGATGACTCTGAGGTTCGACCTATTAACACTTGATTCTATAACTTTGTCGAGTTGATGTCCAATCCGATTTTTAAAAGAATCTGAATTTGAAAGGAATCCGATTTCTTTCAAAATTTTAAAACCAACTTTGAAGTTAACTTAAAAAAATGATACTAGAACATCAAGTAAGTTGACCTAACTTTACCAAGCCACTTGGAGTAAGAATCCTTGCATGTACATATTTGTCGTCTAGTGTAGGGTATGATTGAGATTTCAGTCTCAAGTATGAAACGGCGTTGTTGAATGATGTGTGGGATCAATGCCACGTGGCAACATGGGCTATAATATATAGATACAGAATGTGGGCCCCAGTTCATGAACCTTCTACCTAGTTGTTGCGTGATAGGGTAGTGTGGACAGGTGTAAGGATTCTTTGGGTGGATTTAACACGTAAGCTAATAATAGGGTCCTACCATATATGCGTTTATGGATAATATTACTTGTTTACTAATATTTTATTATTATTATTATTAGTAAATTGTTTGTTTACTTTATTATCCTAAATGGATAAACTTGAGCAGCCAGCCACCAAGAACAAGAAGTGTAATCTAGTTGTTTTTCCGCTTTTGAAAAACGTTGCAGTTTGATTAAAATTTACATAAAGCTAATCGTCCAAGTTGTGAGATGATTAAGAACCGGAATGAGTTAGGATCTTTTTTATTAATAAAATAAAAATAAATGAAGATTGTCAATTAAAAAATACACATAAAATATAGATGATAAGTTTTATCAATAAATGAATTTCATTATCATTAATTGTTTTAAATTTTATTATCTCTTTTGTCTCTTTAAATGAAGATCTAAAATAAAAGAGATCCTCTAAGAGAGGTTTTTCATGCAGGTAAAAATATGAAAAGTTTATTAGATTATCATTGATTTCATTTTTGTTTTGTGGAGGGATTAGTAAAATCTTTTCTCGACTCATTTTAGTTAAATCCTTAAAGCACAAATTAGTGTTTTTCCTAGCTTAAAAATTGATCGATCCTTATCATTGTAACATGACCAACAAACCCAAGTGGATCAAGCATATTATTACAAAGATGCTTTCTAAAATTTCAGAGTTCTTTGCAGAACTCACACGATGCTATTGATTAGTAAATTTGTTAGATTTGTATTCCTTGTTCTATGTATGATATTAATCATCAAAGACGTATCGTCTATCAAGGCAGTAAATAACACAGCTTATTTATCTTCGGTTATGAACCACAAACACTCTTTGAATTAGATGTGTTTTTGTGTCGGATACGTGTTGTCGGATCATGTACGACACCGACATATATAATTATACTGAATTATGTAATACTTTAAATTATTAGCAATGTTGACGTGTCGAATTTTGTATTATGTCTAGTGTCCGTGTCTGTATTCATGTTTAATAGATGTCAGAAAAAGAAAATTGATGTAATTTTTTAGTTGTTAATATGAGACTCAGCCAAATTTTATGTATAAAAAAATCGAATGTTCTTATAGCGATTGATGGTGGTTTAACATTTTTTTTTTTTAAGGAAGTGGTTAAACACTCATTACTAAGGATTAAATATACTAATTAAATGTCAAGCTTTTGTCAAAAAAAAAAATAAAGAAATAAGACTCATGACTCATGAGACCATGGACTTCTTCTCATAAAAGAAAACGAGAATGTGATGACTTGCTAAACCCTTCTCGGTAAGTACATGCTCACAAAAGCAATAAGACTCAAATTAAGTTTTTGATGAAACAACTTTTAACTAGAGTTTATTTGTTAACACATAAAAAACTAAAATTAGGTTTAACCGCTTCCTTTAATACTTTCTGGGAGCATCTTGCCTTAGGCTCATTCAAATATAATGTTGAAGGAACAAATTTTATCAAAGTGGAATATGAGGGACACATAATCAATGTTGTTTTTGTCGTGGCTTCGAGTGTGTATGAAACACTTCAATGGATAATAGTCTTAGGTTTACCTAATGTCATATTTGAATCTAATGAGTAGGTGAAGATGGTCACAACGTCAAATTTCATATATTAATTTGAATATGACTCTATCATAAAGAATTGTCAATTCATTTTAGCTAAACATAATCACTTTTTTGTTGTTTTATAAGATGACAAGTTAATAGTACGTAGTACCCATGCTTTAGAAAATTCTCATATGTTCCTCGTAGCGGCTTTTAATTTCCTCATGATTGTATTCTGAATTGGATTGATAAAAAATATGAGTTGACTTGATTTAAGTAAAAAAAATATCATAAATAAAATAATATTAGGCCATTCGTGATTTTGTTGATTATGTTATGCATGTGTTGTAACAATTTTTTTATTTTTTGGTATTGATGGGTAGGTCTTTCATACTTTATATCTATGTCATGATGTAACTTTCTTCCTCCAATCTTATTATTCTATTTAGAATGTTTTGTTTACAATTTGACTCTAATTCATGTAAACAAATTAATAATTTTTAAATATCTATACTTATCTATATTTGTATGTAAAGAAGATTATCAAAATTTCTTGTATTTTTTCTTCTTATATTATCCGCCTTTATCTATCAAGTAAATCGTTTTTATATAAAATTAATAAATATTCATGTAACATTCTTTCTTCAAATTTTGTAACTTGAATTATTTTTATGGAAAATAGTGGACAAATAGGCATATTAATGCTCCACTACAAGGAGTTCGTGTGTTTATTTGCATACTTGTTATATATTGTGGATCTTTTTTTTGGTCAAATAGTTTAGCGGTTACAGAAATCCATCTTAAAAGTGAATAAGAGGGATTGAGAGAATAGGCTAGTTCTATATGTATTAACGAAAATCTCATAGGACAATTGAATAAAAAAAACGTAAAACTTAATTTGATGCAATAAACAACTTATAGAATTGCAAGATCTAACTGTGCCTACATATTATTACTACATTTTATATCAAAGTGGTTATCCACTAACAAACACCTTTCCAAACAAAAGCTGCAATTTATCGTGATTATTTATAATTAAAGTAAGAATATTAAACAAAATCAAAGAGATAATATCAAGAAATAAAAATTATAGTTTTAAATCCTCAAGTCAAGAAAAAGTGGATGACGAAGCATATCCAACGGATGAGGGAGATCAACACTTTACAAATCAAAATGGTGATTCAGACAGTAATTATAGATATTGTAATCTATTCATCTTTTAAAAATATATTATTTTTCTTATTTTTTTTATGCTAAACAGACACAGCAAAACGACTTAGTGGACAGGATCCGAATTTTAATAGTAAAATAGTTGTTTTCCTCGAAAAAATAGTAAAAAAGTTGCTATTAGACTAATGTCCGGTTCGGACAAAATCTATAAAGCCGAAAATCCGAACTAAATCAAACTAAAAAAATATCCGATCTTTTTTAATTCGGTTTAAAATTAAACCAAATCAATCTAAATCGATCTAGTTTGGTTCAGTTGTTGATTTTTTATTTTAGGATCCAAAGAACCGATGAACGAGAGTCCCTATTTTACTAATATTATCTCTCTTCACACATACTTACGGTTGAGCTCAAAATTAAAGTCTAACATAAAATAATCCTTAACCCAATTAGTTTCTCCTATCATCATCTCATCGTATCTCATCTCATCTCATCATTTAAACTGCATTTCATTTCTACTAGAAAAAGAACACTAGCCATCAACCACACCTAACCCATCGTTCGTCACCGCCGTTGTGATCATTCATCTCTTGGTTAGTTTATCATGTTAGTTATACAAAGTTGTTTGAAAAACAGAAAACATGAAAAACAAAGTTCCATGTAATATTTGAGTATGTTGTGTGCATGAAATACAAACTTGTAAAAATATAGATTTTTTCAATTGTATTTTCAAACAAACCGATCAACCGAACCGATTCAAACCAATTAGTTTGGTTTAGTTTTTTTTTTAAAAATCAGTAAAACCAAACCAAATCGAACCAATGAAAATTTCATTGGTTCGAACATATTTTTGATCAAAAATCTATCTAAACCGAACTATTTGACCCCTAGTTCTATATGTTCTTTTGGTGGGCTGTCTGCAACAAGTAATTCAACAAAAATATCAGTTTATCCATCAAACATGGTTATTAGTTTCTTTTTGTAAGGGTTTACACATAGCAAATATAGAGTAAGTTTGATTAAGATTATTTCAGAATATGATTATATTTTTAAACAAGAAATCATTTTTAATGTTTTAATTATGTTTGTGTCTGTTTTTCTTAAATTAATCTTGTTCAAAAAATATTATTCTGAAAATAATAAAGATTTTGATATGCTTTCGAAAAAAACATTTTCAATAGAAATGAGAAATATAAAAAAATAAATTTTTATAATTGTAAAGAACCTTTAAAATATTTTACATCAAATCACAATTTTTGTCGGGTCCTAACGGCGAGAATCACACTTTACATGTGAAAAAGTAGAGAATTGTAAACTGAATTTTATAGCTTAACACATCAAATGTTTCTGCAACTACCGACTAAACTAAACATACGGGACAAATCACTTTTATTTCATGCAATCACTCTCATGAACTATATTGTTATCAAATTTGATCATTGTATGTCTTTTGTAAAACATATCTCAGTTAATAAAGACATTGCAATAGATAATAGATAAAGGTGGAAGTTGTATCAACTAATGCAATGTGTTACATAAACATCAAATACTATCTTGCCGGGACCCAAAATATTGCATTGTCAAAAAAATCAAAAACTGTTTTGTTCACACATGGTGAGTCCATGTGAGTGATCGTGTATGGCACTTTGAAGAAATTCCATCTGCAGGCCCAGTTTGTAATGATGCTGCCACAGACAAATTTCGGATTAATGTCAGACACAGATCATCCATAATGTGTGATGTTTTTCTCAAGAGGAACATCAATCTTAATTTCATAATGATTTTGTGAAGGAGTAAGTGTACATTGCTAACTGTCAAAAGTTGTCTGCTCATAGCTTTAATTTAAAAAAAAAAAAAAACATAAAATATTAAGACAACCATCGAAAATTCTATGTGATACTAGTATTTTATTTCAAAAAGCCTAAGTATATACTTTATCTTATCCTACTATGCTTAAAGCAATCTTATCCTAAGTATGGTAGCATTAATCCATTGTTTTTTTCTTTTATTCTACTTGACTATTATTTATAAATAAACCTTGCACAAATCAACCATTCGAGTCTTGGATAAGGCTACCACAATTAGAGACATATAATTTTGACATCCATTAACATTTATCTTGAAACATCCTTGAGTTGGAGGGGACCAAGTAAAATTAACAATTTTGTTCAGGAACAATAACTCCTATGTCTCCAAATATAGTAGAAAGCAACACGAAAGAAAATAACTCAATGCTCTTTATGAAGACCGCATTTTCCAGAAGAAAGATTCAAATTAATTCAATAGTAAAGACCAACACTGAAGAAAAACTATATTCATTTGGATCAATAATTGATTCTCAAAATTCTTTACTCTCATCACAATCCTTTACATCATGCACGATAGAATCTTGACAACTCTAACATTCATCGAAAATTCTATGTGATATTAGTATTTATTTTGTTAACAACTCTAACATTCACAGAAATAAAAGAGTTGTAATTAAAAATTAGAAAGTTTCAACTACTTTTTAAAGAGTTTCTTATATATAAAAGATAGTTTTAAAAGAAAAAGATTAACCTTATATAATACATAAAAAAAAAAAAAAGATTAACTCACTCTTTAATTAAGATCTTTTAAAAGTTTGATCTAACTATTTTTTTTATGGAGAAAAAATACAAAAATAAGTCCGGTCAAAGGGAGGCTAATGACACATGATGACTCTATTTGGTTTGATTTGTATTTCACCATGAACATGAAGATTGTAAACATATGTCTCCACATAGTTCAAGTTAGTTTATAGAAAAATGCTAACTAATGTTCTAGAGAGACTAGTTAATTAAAGAACCAATATAGAAATTGTATTCGGATGTATTGAAATTTTTTGACTTTTTTAAAGTCAAGAATTTATTTTTTTGAATAAAAAAAATTATTTTTTATTTTTTTAACTAGTATTCTAGAGACACTATTAAGCATGACCCTAGTTTATATAGTGAAACTAGTTGATCCTAGTGGTTACTTGTGCATGAAGCTAATTGGTTAGTTAAGTTAGTTATGAGATTCTCTACACCATAGCACACCATAAGCTAGTGTGAGATCAATATTTCTCTATAAATGTAACTTGCACTATCATTGACATTGATCCTTAATGAAACTAATCTGTACTTACACTATTATTTTTACACTTAATCAAAGATTTTCTGGTTATTGCCCATCGGAAAATCTTTCAACTCCAAATTGTATAGTTCACTGCACTCTTAAATCGAAAGCGATGGAATATAGTGACTGCTTTCACTTAATCAAAGAAGTCAAAACTTTAATCAGAGAGAAAGGGAAAGGACTACAAGTGGACCAGCAACAGATTTTTCTAAAAGAACAAGACAAACAAATGCGAGACAGAAAGAGCAAAATGCATGTTTGAATTGATATGGTAAATTTGTTAAGATTACGGTGATGTACCGTAATTTTGACAAAAATTATACTTCGATATTTTAACAACATAACGATATAACTATCACTATAATTTTTTTCAAACTCATTGTCAATAAATGTACACTAAGTACTATTTTGGCCGTTATTATAAGGAAAAATTTACTTTTTAGATTTATTAAATAAATGATGTATTTATCATATATTAAAGATTGTATATATCATTTATTAAATGAATCTAAAAACGTATTTTTTTCTTATAATAGAGATCGACGAGTTTATATTTTTACAAGGTCAAGTTGGACCGGTTGCTTCAAATGTTGCATATCTTTTTAATAATGCATGTAATTACTATAATCATATTAAGGTTTAAATTTGTTTGCACAATCCGGGTTTTTTTTTGGTAGAACGATAAAGGAAAAAAAGAAAAAAGGAAGAAAAAAAAACCCACAAACATAGCTTAGTGAGTCAGGGGCATCAAGCCTCAACACTGACTCCAACTTCGAAAGAGGAGTCTGTCAAAATGTCACACCTAACCTTGAAGAACGGCCTAGCTTGGCCAAAAAAATTTGCGCAACAGTTTCCCTCTCTAAGCACATGTTGGAAAGAAATGTTAGGACTATGCTCCTTTAAACCAAAGATCTTCACCAACAAAGAAGCGTATGCATGCATATGTGAGTGGTCCGGATGTTGAAGAAGGCGGAAAACCTCTAGAGAATCTATCTCACAAATGACCAGTTGAATCGAGTTTCTTATTACCAACATCAAACCATGATAAACACTAAAGAGCTCGACAAAAAGTGCATCCCCATGCCCCTCATTAGACGAGAAACCAGCTATCCAATCGCCCTTGCTATCACAAAGTAAACCGCCAGACCCAGTGTCACCAGAGGCACCACAACTTCCATTAATGTTTAACTTAACGCATCCATCTTAAAGCACAATCCGTGTAAAAAGGTCCATTTTTATTTTTAATAGCAAAAATACACATTCATCTAATTAAATCCAACACAAAGTATTTTAACAACCAACCTAACAAAGTATAATAGTGTGATTTAATTAGGTGTATGTACAAAAATCTAACTATTATTTTGAAAGAAATTAATCTCATCACACTGATGTTTTTTTACCTACAACAAAACAAGCAAACAATATCCTGCCAAATAGGATTGACTATATGTCATAGAGATCCGCAAAATTTTACATTAACAGTTGAAGTTTACACAACCTTCTTCATTTATCTTGCTTGAGATTTGTCATAGGGATTTTTTTTATGAAAAATATTAACTAGTGTTCTTAGGGCACTGGTTAAGGGTCTTAAAATGTAAATTTTCATGAAAGTTTGTGTAATTAATGAATTGGAAATTTAAAACTTTTATATTTTTAAAAAATAATTTTTTAATTTAACATGCTTAAAGAATGCTCTGGAAGCACTCGTTAACAAGACTTTTTTTTATCTTTAATTAAAAAAAGGGGAAACATTTATTGATGAAGAAAATTAGAGATGGATCATAAATCTGTGTCATCTAACAAATTGGACAAAACTAGTCCCATATTACAACTCTTGACCACAAATTAATAAAAGGATGCTGGAAGTACTAGAAAACTACTACTAGTACTAGGGCATCACCATGCAATAAAGAAACTTAGTGGAAACCCAATTTCGAAGAAAAAACAATGATTTTCTGATCATAAACACCATCAATGATACAAGCTGTCACAGCTGAGAAGTATACCTTCCATTTGCTAATCACAATCACTGGGCCACTTTAGTAGGTACACAATTTATTTTGCCTGCAAACATTTATTTAATTCTAAGTTATTTTTCTGACAGATATTTTATTTTATCATAAGTGATACAAAATTATATGCATTGGATCCAAAATAAAACTACGCTAAAAGCTTGTTTTTAAATTAAAAATGATCAAACTTTAATAAATTACTGTTTTTGTTTCTCATATATTATTCTCTCTGTTTGAAGTAATCTTATTCTGAGGTATTGTCTCATTCGTTGAAAGCTATGTAGCCTTGACATTTCTAATCAAATGCATTTTGATGTCCAACATACATTTCGAGGTATTGTTACATTTAATTATATAATTTTTTAAAATTATTATTTATATCGATATGTTTATGTTGTGTTTAGTCTTCATGTCAATGCTTTGTAGGTTGAGAGAATAACCTCTTCCATGATACCCAACTTTTGTTGATGATTAATCACTTTATGTCAAGCTTTAACTAAATTAATTTACAAAACTAAGTTAATTAAAATCATGTTTTACAAATGTTCATTTTAAAATACACTTAATTCGTGCGAAGTGTTTGTACATCAAACCAAACCTATCTGCCCAATTTAATTAGATGGTTGTTTTTCCCCTTATATTTGCCCCAAAAAACAACATTCCAAAGTTATCATCCGAAATCTTTAAAAACATAAAAAATATCATTCATGTTGTATGCGTATTTGTGGAGAGTCAAAAGAGCATCTATCTTTAATTAAATTAGACTTTTGACTTGTGCGACGCACGAGTCTTCTCGATTATAATAGATACCAATAAATAATCTTTAACCCGTAAGATCATGGGTCGATCAATAAACGCAAATTAGATTATTAGAGATACAATATTACAATCAAATAATAATAAAAAATATCATAAAGAAAAAAGATAAAAAGAATAGAAAATTATATTATTGCACGGGTCAATTTTATTTATTACTTTTATAGTTAAACATAAAAAATTAATGCAGTTCATGGTTCCTAACAAATTATTTAGGGTAGCCGAGTTTACATGAAAATTAGGGTATTCTGTTTGTAAACGTATTAAATAAGTGTACAACAACTTGTCAAAAAAAAAATCTACAGAAACAATAGGTTAAGTTGATGCAGAACCAATAAAATTAATAAATAATAAGGATATGAATTA
>Ga0099826_10002703_pt1 | contig 11585 bp, 6 predicted proteins | sample Mtrugardesep15_FD_76830 | JGI IMG/M metagenome (GOLD analysis project Ga0099826, IMG submission 76830) | Root nodule microbial communities of legume samples collected from California, USA - M. trunc garden sep15 | ecosystem: Host-associated > Plants > Roots > Nodule | place: USA: California...
AAACTTTAACAGTTTCTTATTTCTTATTACTAGTCTTATAATCAACATCTAGTCATAACCCTAGTGTTAAACTTCTCATCATGGCCACATCTAACAATAAGCAACCAAACTCACAAAAAAACTATAGAATATATAATTCTATCCTTAAAAAAGGATCTATACTTGCACAATTGTCTGTACTTATAAATTTTACTGAACTTTCCCGCTTTGAACATAATACACTATGAGCCTGTTGGAATTGACTTACTTGAGCTTATTTACTGGCATAAGCACTTGTGATATTGTTTGCGAGAACATATAAAAAAAAGCTTAAGACATGTTCATAAGTTGTTTTCAGCTTATTTCCATAAGCTTTCAAGGATAACTTATACGAAAACAATTTGACTTTAATTTATCTCTGGTTAAAGAAATAGCTTATATATAATATGCGGTTATGCTATAAGCTGCAAATTAAGTTGTTTAACCAAACAGGTCCGATGAGATTTCTTACTAATAAATACACAAAGAAACATGAGATTGGAGCATAAAGTGAGAAACTTACAACAGAAGAAGAAGCCTCCCTACTACCACCATATAACATGCCTGCAAATACTGAAATAACAGTTGGTGGTCCCCAATTAACCATACCAGGTAATCTTTGAGAATCCTGATTAAGGAAAGTATGATAATATAATCGAAATTAATAATCATCATAAGTTAAAAAGAAAATTGAAAATGAAAACGAATTGAATGAATAAATGAAGAATTTTGTACATTTGGGGCGGTGGGTTCTGATGAGTTGTCAGTGGCTTCCATTGTTGGAGGCGCGGCAAAATCCACCGAATGGAAATGAAATTTGGATAGGGAAGGGGAAATCGATCTAAGAAATTGATTCGGTGTGTATGGTGATCGATTACAATTGCACCGCCGTGGAATCTTTCTCAGTCACGGACTCTGTTGCCGAGCGTTGTAGTAGTAGTTTTTTTTTTTCATTTTCTTTGAGGAATTTTTTTTAGGGTGATGCATAATTTTTAAAAATTCTTAAAAAGAATTTTAAAATAAAATAAAATCTGGAAAAATTAAGACAATAATATTATTTGATTTTTAATGTGATTATCATATGTAATCAAATAATAGTAAAACAAATAATTTCACACATGTAATAGTGGTAAATTTAGTAGTATAAATACCACACATTGATTCATGTAAAAATACACCATTTTGATAAATCAAAAGATATCATCCTACTTCCTTCTCTCTTGATTTATTTAGTTTGGTAAATCCTAATGTTATACATTATTATAAAATTAAAGTACTATTTTATATCATCTTATTAGTTCACTAATATCATAAATAAGTATTTAAATATCTAAATCTTTAACATGAGCATATTAATATGACTTTCTCTTTAAAAATTCTCACGTATTACCTCCGAAGAGAAGTAATATTCATATTCTAATCATTACATTTTTATTATATTTATTTATTAAAAATCAAATAAAATGTCTTAACATGCTGGACCGTTTAAAAATGATAGTGTATCTCTGAAAAATGGTCTATATGAAATTAGGGAGTTTGAAGTTTTTGGACTTTTATCTTAACTGGTAGGTTAGCATGGAATTTAAAAAATAACTTTTATATTGAAGAGATAAAACTTTTAATTTTTAGTATATTGAATGCGCATTTTCCTAAAAGAAAATTTTTTATGTTTAGTTTTTAAATTTGTGTCCCAAAGATACAAGTTAGCATTTTTTTATATTATATTATATTATAGTATGTAATTGTAATTTTATAAAAAAAAGTTAACATATGATTCTAAAGCAACCTACAGTTCACCTTATCAACCCAAAAAAGCTTATTAAAGTGAAGCAGGATTTCAAAAGCTGCATAAATGTCTACTAAAACAGAAGAAAAAGAAAACACCAATGATTCAACAGGTCCCAACAAAAAGTGAAGGAAAACCCATCCACAATCAAACTAGAGATTCCTCAACATTACAACACCACATGACATGAGAATAAAGCTACTCCAACTAAAAAATCATCCCCAACACCAATAAATTTGCACACTCATCAAGTAACCAAATCAAGCAAAATATCTCACAACAATGCCCAAATTCTTCACTACCTTCCATCATCTAATCATTATATTATCAATAGCATATCTAATCATCCCTTCAAGTTGTTCGAACAACACATGTAGATCATATTGTGGAAACATAACAATAGATTACCCATTTGCCCTTCAAAACGGATGTGGCCACCCAGGTTTCCGTGACCTACTCTTTTGCATAAACAACGTTCTCATGTTCCATGTAACCTCAGGTTCCTACAGAGTCCTACAAATAGATTACGCATATCAAGCTCTCACACTTCACGAACCACACATGTCTACGTGCGAAACACTAGTCCTAGGAACCAAAGGCAACGGTTTCTCGGTCGAACCGTGGCGGTCCCCATACATGAACCCAACACCCGACAATGTTTTCATGCTTATATCTTGTTCACCTCGTTCACCTTTGTTCCAAGGCTTCCCTGATAAACATTTGCCATGCAGAAATGTTTCTGGTATGGGATGTGAAGAGTATTATGGTTGTCCTGCTTGGAATATGATGGGCCATAAAAGGATAGGCTCTTCTTCGTTTTTTGGGTCTGGTCCACCTGAGTGTTGTGCTGTGTCTTATGAAGCTATTAAGGGGATTAATCTAAGTAAACTTGAGTGTGAAGGGTATAGTAGTGCTTATAGTGTTGCACCTTTGAAGGTTGATGGACCTAGTGATTGGGCTTATGGGATACGTGTGAGGTATTCTGTTCAAGGAAGTGATGAGTTTTGTGGTGCTTGTCAGGCTACTGGTGGTAGTTGTGGGTATGGTTCTGATGGGATTAGACAAGTTTGTATGTGTGGAAACTTTAATTCAACTTCAAATTGTGATTCAGGTTAGTAAGTTTTTCAAGATTCTATCAATTTTTCGGATCCCTCTCTAAAATATGAATGAATACTATTGTCCGTGTGTCTTAACCAGGAGAATGAGCTATGGTAATTTAGAATCGAGTTAAGTAAAGTTGTAATGACCCAAGATAGGCCCAATATAATGGAGTAGTCCAAATAGATAAAGATTATGATAAATTAGTGCTAGATATTTTAGAGGTGAGTCATCATGTTCTAGAAGGGTCTAGAGAGACCTATTATGATGAGTCATAAGTTAAATTGTTAGAATGCCAATGCTATAAATAATGTAGTGGTCATTGTAATCTTTATCAAATGAATGAATGAAGAATTTAATTTGTTAGAATAGTGTAGTTGTTAGCTTTTAGTTCCTTTTAAAGTAATTTTCCTTTCTTAATGAACAACCCAAATGTTGTTCATTGCAAAAGTCCAACTAAATATTGTTTCACAATTTAAATTAGGGTTCTCTCAAAAAAATCGTCTTTGGCTAGAGCCAATTAACTTTGAGCCCCGATGATAAATAATATCAATTACGGATCATGATAAATAAAGAGTTAATAATACTATATACTATCATACATGCATAATAAATTATGAATGTTTCTATGTTATAGTGACTATTTTTCTGCATATTTTACAGTAGCCTTATTATCATCGGGAGCAAGAAGGCCTATGATGAGGCTGAAAATGTTTGCAGGTACGTAATTTGCTATTTCATTGCTTTATTTGAAAGCAACAAAGCGATTTCATTGCTTTTGTTAATTAAGGCTGGCTTTTGTTGTATATTTTCAAATTGGCATTGGTGATCCTAGTGGCTTGTGTGTCTTATTCCTTCGTTGAAAGATGTTTTGTATTATAGTAAAAAATAGTAAAGATAAAATTAAAAATATTAAGGAAAAATATATTTTTTCCCTTCTTTTCCATTTTAGCAAATCAAATGACGTGTGATTCATGAATCATATGTAACTTTTCTTTTTGGGCAGGACTTTTGGCCTATATGCTAGCATGGATGACAGCCAGCTGGATTTGAAAAGTACCAAGTATGGCATAGTATGCGAGACCATCATCATAAACTGGGTCATGTATTGTATTTTGTACATGCCTTTTTTTTTTTGGCTGAAGAAAATGCACATATAAGTATGATGAGTGAAAAGTGTGTTTTGATGTGTATTCCCTAGGAAAAAAATTGAAAAACATTTATCTACACAAATGATAATTAGCAGTTGTTTAGCCATATTCCTAACTTTATTTACACACAAATGATCACAAAGTTGAGATCAAAGTATTGAATTTGTGGATAGGGACTTTCCTACTTTGATAAATATCAGTTCACAGAATTTTATCATCTTATATGTATATATCTTAAATAGAAGTGTTCGCAGACCAATTTGATTTGGTTTAAAGTAAATTTTTTGTCTAAACCGATCAAAAGTATATAAATTGGTTTCGGTTGAATTCACACATTTTTGGGATAAAGTCCATGTCAAACCAAACTGATAAACAAAATGCTAGTTTATTAGGAAAAAGGTCCCAACACTAATGATTCAAAAGGTCCCAACAAAAAGTGAAGGAAAACCAAGTCTCATACACCAAATGTATCATAATACAAAGTGCAACCAAGTCTTGATACACTTTTAAAAGTGTGTTGTCACAAAATTTTATCCTTGAAGGAAAGGCTTCCATCATGAGAATGTTGCCACGATTTGATCCTCTTTCCCGGTTAAAGGGATATAAACCTTGTGCAGAATTCCTTTAAAGAGGGGTAAGCTTGGAGGATACACCGAGGGATACTCCGCTTTGCATTGAGAATGAAATAACTCACACTAGATTGTAGAACATGGTGCATAGATTAAGGTATACTAAGAGCATGAATTAGGGGTTCTCCTCGCTAATTATAAGACCATAAATTGATGTTGACACCACTAACAAACATTTGTAAAATAGATTTAAAAAATAAATAAATATTATCACATTTAATCAATGCCACTCTTTTTTTTTGTTTTGTTTTGTTTGAGGTAATGACACTCTACTTATATCTATAGTACCAATTGAAACATTCGTAGTGGATGAGAATGGGAGGTGGGTCCAACAATGACACAAACTCAAAGGGAAATTAGAGAGAAATTTTTTGAGAAAAATAAATAGTATTAATAATATTAATCTAGAGTGGAAGGTCCAGAAAAATAGTAATAATTAACCTAATGACTTAAAATTTGGATTTTTTTTAATGGCAAAATATATAGACCAACAACGAAATGGTCCAAAGTAACATTGTCCCCAAATAAATGTGTTAAACATGAAAGACAGAGACATGGTATTGTTTGTTTGGCAGGCTACGAGGCATTACCTGTAACTACTTTATACCGGTAACCCAAATAAGGAATTAAATAAAATCTAAGCCAGTTCATTAATTCCACCATTAATAATATTATTCTCTAATGATCGTTTTTCTCTCTTGTCTAACTGCAAATAAGAAGAATCTAAAAAGACCATTATGTATGTTATAAAATTAACGAAGAAAACTATTCACCTGAGGGTTGGTAACCGTCTCTCCCAATCTACCTCTAAGGTGGATCAAACCCAAAAAAATATCATGTTGATGAAACCAAAACGAAGTAATAATCCCTTTATTGAAACCAAATAACCATATCTTAGTTTTCATTTTTCATTTCTCCAACATAGAAAAAAGAAACACCAATCATTCATTTCCTAATCTGATTTGTTTTGATTAAAAACGTGACGATTAGGAAATTGAAATAGATACATATAAGAGATGAAAAATTTCCACATTTTATGTGGAATCATAATATCCTCGTTGTTATCATATGTGACATGCTTCGACGATTCAATACACGAAGCTGGTCTAACATGCGGGTCTTATCAATACCCTCATGATGGTAACAATACTAACAATCATAAGATGAAACAAAACTTGATGGTTGTAATGGACGCGGTCTCATTTCAGGTGAAAGAACACGGGTGGGGAGCACAAACATTAGTTGGTAATTGGCATCCAATGTATGCATTAGCCCAATGTCAACGGGATCTTGATCCGACACAATGCAACATTTGTTTCACCCAAGCAAGGCAATTGTTGTCGAGGTGCATACCAAAGGTTTCGGGTAGAATTTACCTCGACGGCTGTTTTCTTCGTTATGATAACTACACTTTCTTTAATGAAAGTGTGGATTTAACGCGTGATACAAAAATATGTGGGTCCACGGAAAAGGGAGAGACGGTGGCTGCAAAACACGTTGAGACGGTGATTTTGAATGTGACTAAGGGTGCCGGGGAACATAAATTTTCTGTGGATGGGGAAGGTGGTGTGTTTGCAATGGCGCAGTGTTGGGAGACATTGGATAAAAAGAGTTGTCAGAATTGTTTGAGAGAAGCAGAGAAAAAAGTGCAGGAATGTGTCCCTAGCAATGAGGGTAGAAGCTTATATACTGGTTGTTTTTTAAGGTATTCAACAAGGAAATTCTATAACAATGTCTATGTTCAAAATGATACATGGGTTGATATTCCTCCTCCTCGAGGTAGTATTTATCACTTCACCTCTAAATTAGAACACTTATTATATTGTTTTTTTTTTATGGATGCTTATTTTTTTTTTCTTCCCATGTTCTTTGTAGATGATCAAGGGCATCACAATTTATGGATAATCATTGCATGTGTAGTATCGGCAATTGTAATCATTTTACTTATCATCCCTGTATGTATGAGCAGGAAGAAAATATCATCACAAGAAAAAAGTAAGTAATACTTCATACTTGATCTAATTAATTAACATTCTAATTATAATGTGCTAATCTTATTGCCACTGATGTGATGATGTATCTTCAGGAAATGACAGTATTGGTGTGTCACCTAATTTTGCCTATGTAGCTGGTTTCAGTTTTAAGTATGATGTGCTTGAGAAGGGCACAAATTATTTTGATCCTGCAAATAAATTAGGTTTGCATGGAGAAGGAGATGGTTCTGTGTTCAAAGGAACACTTCCCTCAGGAAGAATCGTTGCTGTTAAACGTTTGTTTTTTGATACAAGACAATGGTCAGATGTGTTATTCAGTGAAGTAAATTTGATTAATGGGATTCAACATAAGAATGTGGTTAAACTTTTGGGGTGTAGTATTGATGGCCCTGAAAGCTTGTTGGTTTATGAATTTCTTCCTAATAAAAGTCTTGCTCAAATCCTTTCTGGTGAGTACTAGCTAGTCCAATTTTCTTATAGACAAATGTTAGTGTGTGTTAATTATTTTGTTAGTATTTCCTCTTTTATCAGAGTTTGAACTCAAATCCTTTAAATCCTTTAACGGATAGCTCAAAGTAGTTGAGTTACTTAACCCCTTAACTAGTTAGTCTAGTTTAAATGTGAAACTTTTACACACATATATGATACATGTATAATATATATTAGTTTCCCCTTTTTATACATTTAAATTGTTAATGAGTTTTGTTAAGGAGACAAATTATGCAAAAGAATCCGAGTTCAAATCCTGATTGAAACAATCAATAATTAGACTTTATGTACCTCTTGATCAAACTTCGTATTACAAGAGTCTCTTACCTTAAACCTTAAAAATAGAGGGCTATGACAAAAAAGTTCCCATACATGCAACTTTTTCCTCTTAGTTGGACTAAGGGAACTTTGATGTGTTATTTTCATAGTGAGCTTAACTAAGTTTTACAATTCACTCATAATGCTAAAAGTAGTTGTAGTGAAAAATCATGATTCTTATTTGTGCTTTTTGATGTACAGGTACTGACTCAAAAAATGTTCTGACATGGGAGCAACGGTTTCAAATCATATGTGGGATAGCTGAGGGTTTAGCATACCTTCATGAGGGATCTGGAACAAAAATTATTCATAGAGACATAAAGTCTAGTAACATTCTACTTGATGATGCTCTAAATCCCAAAATTGTTGATTTTGGTCTTGGTCTTTGTGTTGTTGAAAATAAATCTCATCTCAACAATGGAATTGCAGGAACACAGTAAGTAGTCTTTTTTGTTCATAACATACATGTAAATCGGAACCTCTTCACTACTTTACAATAACTAATAATGATAAAGTTCTAATGAATTTCAAATAAATATATATATACTAGTAAATGTAAAACACAGTTGGTTTGGTCCCAAACTAAAATAAACTGCATATGGCAGGGGATATATGGCTCCAGAGTGTCTCAACAAAGGACAACTTACAGAGAAGGCAGATATATATGCTTTTGGTATTCTGGTAATTGAAATTGCTTGTGGTAAAAATAACGGTGTTTTTCCACAAGTTTCAAATTCGGTACTCCATAATGTAAGATTTACATTCACTTACACCTTAAATTCTTACTTTGTATTAATATGATTCAACAAAACTTAAGTATGGTTTTTTGTGTACTATTTTTCCTATTTTTTAACCACATTTCAACGCATGAACTTCTTATTTGATAATTTAAATAGATCATTTTTTTATCAGGATACATATATGAGTCATGAATTATACAAGATTAGAACAACAATCATAGTTAAAAAGAAAATAGATATGAAAAACACAAACAAGGAACATACAAGATTTGATCATGAAGTTCAACTAATTGTGCCTACATTTCTAACTGTAGAATCAACAAGTGATTTTCTATTATTCGAGCTTAAGGTTACAAATTACAACTTATGTTTAAATATAAGTCCAATTTTCAAGATTACCCATGCCTATTTATCAATAAAATATGTGTCATAACCAACATAAAACATCACCTAAGTTTTGTCATTGATGAATTTTTTTAGTAGCTAATAAAATGTTCATATCATCACTTGATCAGGTGTGGAAGAATTACAAGGCAAACAATATCACAACATCAATTGATCCTGCTCTTCATGGAAAATTTGAGTTAGAAGAAGCATCAAATGCTCTTCAAGCTGCACTTCTTTGTACGCAATCATCTCCTACTCTTAGACCATCCATGTCAGAAGTAGTTCAAATGCTAACAAAAAAAGACTACACAATTCCCACCCCAAAGCAACAACCATTCCTCAACAACCATTTGAAGATGAGCATTATGTCAAATGGTCTTGCAAGTACAAGATCATCTTTCCATAGCACCACTAGTTCCTTACCCTCAGGTGACGATACAAATCTACTAGATCATCCATTTTCTTCTTCAGCTAAGTTCAAAACTTCAGGGAGCCCTGATTCAGATATCCAAGCTAACATTGTGTTGCCTCAGCCAAAGTAGATGATGGAATTCAAATCTCATGAACCATGATGATCAAGAGGGGCATATTTTGTTAGTTGAGGACTTAATAGTACATGATGTATCTATTCTTCTCTTACCATATTTAACAAAATGTTGAAATCCAAAATCTACTTGTTTGAGCAACAATTTGTAAATAGATATAGTTATTGGATATTGATGTAGCTAATTCAATGTTTGAGAGGATAAAAGCCTCAAGAGACCCTTCAGGAACAAAAAGGCCTCAAGAGTAAAACTTATTTTAAACATGTTTTAAAAAATACGTATTAAAATGTGTGTTGCTATTATTATTACGCTAAGTATTATTGTGTATGTTTGAGCCTTTTGGTATAGACTTAAGCCTACGAGAAGTGCATGAATTAATTTTATTTATTTATTTATGTTTTTTTTTCTAATTTTATTTATGTTTTTTGGATGCTATGATTATCATTGTACCGAATTTTAAATGACGAGTACCATGTTTTGTTAAATATCAGCCCTTATTGTTTGAAGTGTAAATTATCTCATTATAAGAAGTTGCTTTTTGCCTAATAATAACTTTTGAAATGAAATAGTAAACATGTTTGCCTTAACTTAAGGAAAATGTATGTACTTACTTATTGACCATAACCTTTTAATTAATAGAAAAAACTTATTCAAAAAAGTTGATGTGAAAAACACTATTTTGCTTTTATTTTTTAATAGAAAAATACAAATACCCTCTACAAGTTGCGAAAACAGTAGACTAATTTTGATAAGAGTGAGATATTTCTATTCATCATATTTTTTGACGTTCTCTTTGAGATTCACTCTTTTATTAGACGAATTCAATGTATGTTTTATCATTTTATATGAAATTTATTTTTAAAGTGTGAGATTCATCTTAATTTAATTTAATAAGATAACGAGTGTTAAACGAGAGTGTTTAAAATTTGTCAAAAATAAAATAAAAATATTTAAAAGAGATTATTTCTAACACCCTTCTATTAATAATTATTACCGTATTGATTGTCCGACAATATATACTATTTACGTAATATATTTTGACTATATCTTTTTACTAATGTATATACGACAAATGGTAGCACATGTGAAACAATAAATTATGTCATATTTTTTTGCTTGATAGGTACTAAATATTATTGAATATCCAAATTTTGTATTTGCATACGTGAAACACTCAATTATGCCTAGCATTTGAGACGGGAGAGTATCTTTGATTTTTTAGTCTCATTATTAGAAAACCAATGCATGACATATCTTTTGGGGTCCAAATTATACAGAACCGTTTGTTGATGCGTTGGTCTTTGTTTTTGTGCCAATTTGTTTTTGTTTGTTTTCACCTATACTTTTTTGTACCTTTTCTTATTATTTTATGATTATATTGAAAGTTGTTTTGTTTTTATCTTCAAAAAAGGTCTGTAACTTTTAGTACGCATTAGTTTCTTTTTAAGGAACTAGAAGAACAAAGGGGCAATGAATAGTGATAGCAATATTTTTTCAGTAGTGATATTTGCATCATCTTTGTGACAACCATTTTTTTTTATTGGACAAAAATAATAAATAAGAGAGAATAAAAAGGACATATGACTATAAAAGATATGATTGTTTTAAAAGTTGTTAAAAAATGATCGTACAAATATCATTTCTCATATTTTTTTCCATAACAAGTAGTGCATTTAATGCGGTTCAAGCTACAGATCCATTGACGTTGAATCACAGTATATTCATATTTAATGACCACTTATGTTTAAAAAGAGAGATAAAAACACGAGACTCGGTTTGGCAAAGCGAAGAAGTTAGTCTATAACTTATAAACTCATTTAACAAAAAAAAATATATTTGTTAACGGGTTTTTCACCATAAATTTATAACTTATTTTCCGAACTATAAACTTATTTTTCAAACTCTATTTTAACACTTTTTTTTTTTTACATTTCAACGCAATTTCTAACGTGAGGATTTTTTTAAAATTTATCTAATAATGTGGGAGAGAGTGAGATGAGTATTATTTATTTTTAGTCAAATTTATTCACGTAAACATTCTAGAATTATTACCCATATAATTAGAGGCAAGTCCAAGCATTATAAACACTACTGCGAAATTTACATATTAAGATAAATAAGTGAGATGTTTGGAGTTTGGACCACAACCTCTACATATTATATGTAAGGTTTATATCAACTAAACTGAACTCACTAGAGCTGTCAAAACGGACCGGGCCGTACGGGCCGGCCCGTTTAGCCCGATTAATTTTAGGGCTTGGGCCTTAAATATTGAGCCCGAATTTTAAAAGGGCTTTTTAGCCCGGCCCTAAAAAGCCCGGTACCCGTTAGGGCTAGCCCGAACGGGCCGCGGGTAGCCCGTTAGCCCGCATAACAAAAAAAATCCTATAAATTATATATAATTTTTTAAATAATTCTTTACTTAGTTGA
>Ga0099826_10002704_pt1 | contig 11583 bp, 6 predicted proteins | sample Mtrugardesep15_FD_76830 | JGI IMG/M metagenome (GOLD analysis project Ga0099826, IMG submission 76830) | Root nodule microbial communities of legume samples collected from California, USA - M. trunc garden sep15 | ecosystem: Host-associated > Plants > Roots > Nodule | place: USA: California...
AGAGGAGGCTCACAATATCATTTAAATTGAGCATTTTAATCTAGACCATTGATTTTAATCCAAGGGCTATTAATTATTCTTATCATTCTCACATAAGATACTCATTCTCACTTGATATGCTCCCATATATATATATATGTTGCTGAGCTACACTGCTGCCTCTGTTGTCAAAGCGGAAATGCGACGCGGCGCAATAACTTTTTGTTGGCAAAGTTTTTCAATGTGGTTTTGTTGCTTTTCAATTTAAAAATCATGTATCAGTACTGACTTAATTTGACGTGGGAATTGCTGAAGTATGGCTCCTAAGTCCAAAATGTTGGCTTTTATAGTGATTAAAGACTGTTTCTAAAAGTTCTAATGACTTTTGTCTTCCCTTCATTGTAATACTAATGTAATTACTTTCCTTTCAGGTTCGTTCTGCAACTCTTGATACTTGGCTTCCAGAGCAAGTTGCATTCATTCAATGTAAGTGAGTTGAATGGTCGTGCTCTTGTTCTTGTTTAATTTGAGCTTTTTTCATGTACATAAGTTATATAATCAGCTCATTATTTTAGAATTTCTTGTTTTGGTTTTGTTCAGCAATGGGAAATGAGAAAGCAAATAGCTACTGGGAAGCAGAATTACCTTCACATTACGATAGAGTTGGACTTGAAAATTTCATTCGCGCAAAGTATGTATGACAATAAACACCGAGTCTGGCTAATTTTTCATACTTAACTGTTAGAACTTAGAAGTGTATGCCTCTTTCTTTCTGCACCTGGTTTCAACTTTCAATTATTGCATATACTTAAAGGTATGAAGACAAGAGATGGGTTTCAAGGGATGGGAATCCAAAAACACCTTCTGGACTGCGTGAAGATAAATCTCCTTCGCATCAGCAGAGGCCTGCAGAAAATAGTGGACATGGTTATGCCACTGTTGCTGAGAATACTTTTGAAGAAAGGAAGAAAATCCAACCATCAAATGCAGTTCCTGCTACAAGACGTAGGGTTCCAGCTCCTCGCAAGGTGCCGGAGCAGGTAATTGATATTTTAGATTTTATTTTATTTTTGTAACAGAAATTTCTTCCCTTTTTGTACTTGAAATTTTGAGATTATCATAGTTTATAGTTGTATGAAATATTCATTTTGTAAACAGGTAACTCCTGCTACCCAACCTCAGCACACTGAGAAAGTTGAACCAGTAGCCCCGCAACAACAAGCTGAGACTTCAAAGCCGGCTACAGACACAGCTCAAAGTACCCCTCCCAAAGTAGACTATGCTACAGACCTTTTCAACATGTTGTCTATGGATGACGCAAATGAAAATGGCTCCAAAGCAGCTGGTTCTACTGCTGATGATATTAACTGGGCAGGCTTTCAGTGTATGTTTATGTCCTTAAAAAAGAAAAAGGAAAAAATAAATTCTATGGAAGCACAATAAAAATGTTACTCAACATTTTGTTTTGGAAGATTTGAAGATGTCACTATTGATTGTGTTGTGAAGAACTTGGGCCTGTTTGCTTTGAGAATACGTTTTTTGTTTTCATTTTCAAATATTTGTGCAGAATATTGTGCGGAAAAAAAATGAACTATAGCTTTACCAATATAATTTTTTTAAAATAGAAAACAAATTGAAAACAGTGTCACCATTTTGTAGTTAAAATGAAAAAAGAAAATGAAACATAAAATATTTTCTTAAAGTAAACGGACTCTAAGGTTGTACTTTTATTGCTATATTTGTTTCAGCTGCTGCAGAGGTGTCAACAGCCGAGAAGACTGGTCCACCAAACGCAGTTGAGAGTACTCCTTTGTCTGCACCTGGAATTGAGGATCTATTTAAAGATTCATTTTCTATGACACCAAGTTTAGCTCCAGTAAAACCACAGAAAGATGTTAAAAATGATATAATGAGCCTCTTTGAGAAGGTATGAATCAATGCTTCAATAGGTTTGTAAAAGATTGCGTAATTACTTTTTACATGAACTTGCTATGCTTAGTCTTAATTATTAAATATATAAATTCTTTTATTCGTATTGGATATCTGCAGAGCAATATTGTATCTCCATTTTCAATGCATCAACAACAGCTTGCCATGCTAGCACAGCAGCAGTCTGTTCTGATGGCTGCTGCAGCTAAATCTACCGGTGTGGATCTCAAGTATCCTACAGGCATGCAACAGCCGAGTCCCAATGTTTCTGTCCAAAATTGGCCGTCTACTGGATTCCCAATATCTGGAGTAGCGCCCATTGGTGTTCAGGGAGAGTTGCAGAATCATATGCAGGTAAATGACTCAAGCAAGAGAAATTTGTATTGTTGAATGATTTTGTTTGTGTCCAGTCCAGCAACTAACTTATGTCTTGCCTCTCTGGATCAGACTAGGAACATGGCACCAGCATATCCAGCAGGAAACTCTGTTCAATATCCACCATCTGGGTATGTCACTAGTTAGTGTTCTTAAAGCCAGCTTAATGTCATATTGGGTAGCTTATCGGGATTTGTCAATATTACCTGCTATTGTCATTTGCTCCATTCAGAGTAACCCTCAGCTGATATTGGTGCTAATTTTTCGGTTTCACATGCCAAAACAAATGGGAGTTACTTGTAGACTGTCCTACCACAAGACTATTTTTGGGGGTTATGCTTTTGTTCCTACCATTATGATTGTCAAAATAGATCCTCCTTTAATCTATATTTTTTATTACCTGCATTTTCATTTCACTTGAGTCAAATGCTATTTTTGCTGCTCCCACACACATGCACTCGTGCTCATATGAAATTAATTTTGAATGCAAATCTATTTTGTTTCAACAGCTTTCCACTAGTTTACCAGATTACGGCTTTTTTAACGAATATCATATGAACGGCGCATTAATCCGCAAACAGCCAGAAAATGTCTTACACTACTACATCAATTCGATTAATTCATATGTTGTTATTATATGCCCTATTCTATCTTTTACTTCTACATCAAATCTATTGCATATACTGTTTATAACCTTCCATCTTGATGTCTGTGTTAAACAAATTTCCTTTTGTTGCAGTTTCTATGGTATAGGGCAAGTTGGTCCAGTCAATGGTATGATGACAGTGGGAGCGAATAAGCCTCAGTCAACTCCAGTGTCGTCAACCACTTCCAAGTCTGCAAAGGAGTACGATTTTTCCTCCTTAACACAAGGGATGTTTGCAAAACAATGATTGGTTTGTTGAACTAGGCTGGCTGCCGTGTAGCATATAGAAAGATTAGATGAAAATTACAGGAACTGCACTTTCTTTTTTCGATTTTTCCCTTGGCCAATCCGTGGGTCTGTAAACCATTTGTAGAGCTAATTCAGTTTTCACCTCTTGTCTCGGGGTGATTTCTTCATTCATCAGAAGGTGTATTCACTTTTTACAATAAAAGTGATTAATCATATATTCCTTCCTTTGCTTCTATCTCTTTTATCTGATGGTAAACATATTTTTGATGTTTGGTCTCAGCTTACCATATTACTAAATTTTATTTTTATATAGTAAGTTTGTGCTTAAATTCTATTCAAATATGATAAGCATGTGCTTAAGACTTGGAAATGGAAACTTGGTATTAATGTATATGATATTTCTGTGTTCTTAAGTGTGTTTTTCTTAAGAAGTTATTCAATTGAGTTTAAAATCATATTGATTCTTTATTTTATCCTTTTAATGAAAATGTTAAAATTTCATAGGAACTAATACCATATTTCTTTTGAAAATTTTATGAATAAACACTAATGACTAAATTACAACTGTCTCAATTGAGATTCGAACAGTATCTCTTCAAACAATCTAATCCACGCAATAGTTTATAACTCCTAAATTGATTTTCCATTAGTAAAAGAAATTGATATTCCTCCCCATACAACTGGAAGAAAAAATAGTAAGCAAAATTCCACTTTTAATTTGGTACAAAGAGAAATTGATTTTCTCATTCTCCATTCTCTTATAGTATATGATATAACGTGTCACGTATCTAATCATTTGACGGTGCCATACTATTGACTAAATATAGCATAATTAATACTCCTAGATCCATCTTTACATCATGACTTCTTGGTCATATTTTTATCACTCACTAACAAAATAAGACCAGCACAGTACGTAATCTCCATGCATGATAACAAAATGAAATATAACTAGTCTAGCAAATAGCAACACATATCACTTTACATTTAATTAATCAGGTATTAGGAACAATATTTTAATTTTGTGACGTCTAACATAAATATAAAAAATAATGCAATTAATACTAATATGCATCTCACATTATAAAAAAATTGACCAAGCGTTCATCACGTACTTTTCTAATTATGATTTGGTCATACGTGGAGGGACACGTCACATGTGCTATTTCATATAACTGCAAATAAATTCGACTTGAGTTTTCTTTACGTCGTTCTTTAGAAAATGTACAAGTTTTAAAATAATGTACTCCCTCCGATTTTAGATATAAGTAAAATTCACTTTTTAGGTTCATTTATTTCATAATATATGTAATTCATATTATGAACCACATACATCATTACATAAATGAATCCAAAAATAAATTTTACTTATATTTAGAAACAAAATATGAGGTGAGTCCGTCAGTGTGTCATTCTCACCCTCACGACAAAACGGCAATGATGGATTCGTGAACAGTTTCCAAATTTGTTGGCAAATTAATGCCATTAGATTTCATTTTTATTTTATTTGTTTGTTACAAAGCTAACGGCATCCATTAATCATTCTGTACATAGATTTCATTTTTATTTGATTGCTTAGTAAAAAAAACAAAAATATAAGAACCTGACTCCCCATGTTTTTCGGCCAAGAAAATTTTTATTTGGTTGGACTGTAATTCGGGACTCTTTCACTATAAAATCCTTCTGAATATATGGCAATGCTCTTGACAAAAAAAAGTTTCACTTCTTGGCCGAATAAGCCATTCATTGTCACTCATTCCCACTAGGTTATGTCTCAGAGTCTCTCATTCCTCATATCTACGACAACGCGTGAAACTGGATGTCCCTCTTCAATGCAACTCGTTCTTTTATGATGCGTCGAGCTAAGACGCGCTTCAAAGGCTAATTGGTTGTTTGCATTAGACACATGGTAAGTCATGAAGCACTGACAAGGAGTACACAATAAGTTGAATTGCCTTGCCGAGTCAAGAGTGAGATTGATATGGTTAAGTTGAGTTAGGCTTGAACAGGATGGTCGTGCAAGTGTTAAGTAGGACTTGTTTGATTGAGGTGAACTAGGCATGACATGAATCGTCAAGTTAGGACCTGATCGGTTGATGCGAGTTAGGCATAACCTAAACGGTCAAACTAGTGCTAAGTAGGACCTAACTGGTTGAAATGAGTTAGACATGACATGAATTGTCTAGCTATTGTTGAGTAGGATCTAACTAGTCGAGGTGAACTATGCATTACTTGATCACCATGGTTAAACTGGTGTTGATGAGCAGATGATTGGTTGAGTGAGGTAGGCATGACTTGAATGGTTAAATTCGTGTTGAATATGACTCGAATGTCACACTAAAATATTAGAGGCCACATGGTATAGTCAACCATACAAATCCATCGACCCTCGAACATATTAAGGCATGGACATTAGTTCTTTGACGGGTCGGCATGTACGAATCGAGTTTGTTGCAAAGAAACAAAGTCACGAGTGCAAGGGGTTGGATTCTCGATGCATTGTGGATTATGATGTTAGTTTCCTCCTAATTGCATTGAAAAAATATGCTTGCATGGATTGTTTTTTGCGAGCCCATTCGTCTTTGCATTAATTAATTTGTTGATAATATTATATCTTCCTCGTTCATATTTCAATTTGCCAAATCAATACGATAACGATATCTGACTTTGGTGCAATACAAGAGATAAAATCATTATAAAGAAACAAAAATATACTATAAGAGATAAATTTTACAACTATCATCAACTCCTATGGTCGTGGTGCTTGCTTGATAGTATGACAGAACTCTCAAATCAAAAGCAACCACATATATGAAAGTGTGCATGTGTCGCATTCGATGAAATTGATAATAATGTCTTGTTTTGGTAAGTGAAACAGGAAATCCAGTGGGCCCAAGTGTAATTTGTCTATGGTAGGCGTTTGGGGAAGATTATTATTAACCATTCATTATACGCTATCGCTTTTGACCGTGTAAACTATAGCAGCAAACATACATGTCACTTATCACCCTGCTTATATTTTTTTAGAGAAAGTCTTTCATGAACACAACCCCAAATAAATATTATTTAGGCACACTTACATGAAATTAACAAAATTAAATAAAAAGTAATTAGTCACATCAAATCATATCATGTAATTTTATTCTCTTTTAATTTTTGTTTAGCTTTGTGTGTGTGCCTAAATACAAAAGATTTGTGGCTGTGCCCAACCAAGACTAACTCATTTTTTTAATGCATGGGATTAGATTAGGAATGGCTTTCGTCGACATAACTTTACGTGTTTAACAACTTAATCGATACATACGGCTAGACTGGTAGAATGGCTAGAAGGAAATATAAGTTTTCACCTTATAATTAACATGCAATATATTTTATCTATGTTAATGCAATTAAACATAGATATTTTAATATTCTACAAAGTTTTTATCTCAATTAACTTGATTAATGTTTGCATATAATTTGGGATGAGTTGTTTTAATAATATTCATAGGAAAAAATACCACTAATGTTACTCATCAGAGTAATCTCAATATGATATTATATTAATGGACAAATGAAAAGGATTATATTTTTAACTCGCATAGCACAGAATTAGCTCTTTAACTTGTATAAAGAAACAGATCATATAGTTGATAATATACCGTGATGATTAATGGTCAAGATCTCCACATTATTTTCTCAAGTAAATTTTTTTTTAATCGAAAGGATACATTTCCTAAAAAAAAACTATGAAATCATATAGGAAAAATTACACATAGTTCAACTAATATGAGTTAAATGTTAAAGAAGTAAAAAGTCTTCAAAGACACGGGTTCAAATTAAATTGATGAAGGTTGATATATATGTATATATGGTTAAAGAGATTTGGTAGCCAGCTGATTTGAGTTTATGGTTAAAGACGTTGAAGAGTTATTCAAAGATTGGAGTTCAAGTCCGGACTAAATAATATATACACACTAACACAACTAAATACTAAATTTTATCTATAAAAAATAAATCTTGGAAGAGTTTTATTGATGAAACCATTAATTAATAACTAAAGAAAATTTAATTGAAAATATATTTAATATTGTAATTTTTTAAAATAATTTTGTATAGCATCTTATGATTTTGTAAGGAAAGTAGATTATGTCATTTTTTGCTCTTTCTTCGTTTTCCTATAGATTCTTTTCACCAAAAATAATTTTATTTAAAGCATGTGAGGTATATAAGTGGGTATCTTTCAAACATTACTTTGTTGCATTGTGAGTGTATAGTCTCTTTCAAATCATATATAGTTGGGTTATATTGGTTATCATTTACTTTTTTGTTTCACAATGAATATCGTTTAAGGTTTTGACACACAAATTAAAAAATGGAATGGCATAATCATGAGATATAACACTTTTATTAAAGTGACTTTTAATTTCTAAGAAAAAAACAAATTTAAAGTTGCATTGAAAATTATATAAGAGAAAAGTTTATGTATTTATTGAGGGTAAAGTTAAAGAAAAAAAAAATTACTAAAATTGTATTGAAAATGTGAAATAACATTCATTTAAAACAATCTTTTTTAACTAAAATAACATTCACGGAAAAAGTATCATTTACAAGACTCGAACAAGCAATTAAGTTGATTGATGATAAGGGATAATGAGGAGGAGAGGGACTTGACATTGGTCAAAATGGTTCCCTTATTCACTGGTCGGTGCGGTGGGCTTATCATGAGTGGACCATATTAAAAGTCAGGCCCGCAAGAGCTGCGATGGTATCCATATTGCTTTGCTGCCGCTCCATCTTCAACGGTCATATTCTTTAGCCGTTACTTAACTTAACTTAACTTAATGCCACTCACACCAACCAACTCTCCTTCAACGGAATTCCTCGTTACTTAATTAATCAGCATTAATCCCTTTATCATTAGATTAATTAACTGAGAGAAAAAGATAAGGACAAAGCCATGTAATGTAACATCTGGAATTCACATGAGTATGGATAGTAGTACTATTAATAGAAAGCGTGATGATTTGGATTTTGATTTTATTTTGCTGCGGTATCGCACTAGTGTCTTTTATTGTCACGTCTCATTACATTTTTTCCATTTAAAATAACTTAGTTCACAAACTAAGCAAACAAAACACTAACACCGATCAATTTAATTAACCCCTCCATTTACTACCGACTTCAAATTACTATACTAATAATCAAACTCCAGTCCTGATTTACATTACCAAATTAATCAATCCCATACATAAATCATATCATTTGCGCGTAAATGTATGACTAATATTTTAAGTCTTGTAGGACTTAAACAGATGATAAATTTTTCAAAGAGTTTTAACACCACTACATACTCAAGACTAAATTTAAATTTAAAACTTTATTAACTTAAAGTGACTCACGTCATAACCCTTCACACCATTTTAATTCCACAATAGCATTATTCATAATCATAAAATTAACAAAAGACTTTACTGCTTTTCAGGAATTAAAAAGAGACTTTATTTTTATTTTTTTTTTGGTAAAAAAAAAAAAAAGACTTTATTTTTGTACCAAAGTGGCCATAAATTTTTGCAACCCTATCTCCCTAGTTTTCCTTTACACGCTTCATCAAACGGTCAATATTTCTCATCACACACACAGTATAAATACCCTCACATCCTTCTATTACAAACCTTCTAATTCCACAGGAACAAGGTAAGTTCCCGTTAGAACCATATCCCAACAAAACAAAACAAAAATATGAAAACGAGTTTTCTCTCACTGAGAACGGTTCTAATCTCCGCTGCAATTCTATCAACTGCAATGGCGCTGAAACTCACAGTACCAATGGTTTCACATTTCATCCTCAACGAAGCTCCAACGATATGGAACTTCATCCTCTCTTGCTTCACACCTCCTTATCTCTATCTCCTCCTCAACCTCATCATCCTCACCATCGTCATCACCTCCAAATTTCACAATTATCACCACCATTCCCCGCCGGAGCACCTTCTTCCTTTCGACGGAACACCTTCTCCTGTTCCTGTTCAGATCCCTGTGCCGGAGACACTTCAGATCTCTGAAACCGCTACTCTAACGAACTATAACGGCTTCGTTTCGGAAGTTTCTGAAGGATACCGTTATGAACTGAAAACCGATGAAACAGTTGCGGTAAGCAACGACTCTAACGATTCTGTTGCTTACGTCGCCGATGAGATTACTTCGGTGAAAACAACGGTTACTGGAGTTGAGGACTCTGTTCACGTATCCAGTTTGCAGAAGAATGTACCGTTGCAGTTCGCGTTTAACGATGAGAATGAGAAACCTCCGATTTCAGCTAGGTCTAGTCACCGGAAAACCGTTCGATCAAGTCCAGAAGGTACTGTCACCGTCTCTCTCTGGTTTTGTAACCGTTTTTTTGTTTCTGATTTTTTAAATTTTAAATTGAAAACTACTATTATTAATTTTAGTTTATTAATGAAGAAAAAAGAAACTGAAATTGTTTTGTTATATTATATAGGAGGAAAGGTGAATGCGTTGAGAGTAGCGAAGACGAAGAAGCAAGAAACATTGGAGAGTACATGGAAGACGATAACGGAAGGAAAAGCGATGCCGTTAAACAGGCATTTGAAAAAATCGGAGACGTTTGAATCACAGCCGCGTCGTAACGGAATGCCGTTATCGGATTTGAACGGCGGTGTCGGAGGTGGAAACGATGTTCCGGTGATGAAGAAATCGGAGACGTTTTCTAGTAGGGAGAAGAGTGTTTCTCCGGTGAGGAAAGAACCGTCGCTGAGTCAGGACGAGTTGAATCGGCGAGTTGAAGCTTTTATTAACAAGTTCAACGCGGAGATGAGGTTGCAGAGACAGGAATCGTTGAGGCAGTATCGGGAGATGGTGAACGGTGGTAGAACTTGCTGACGTGGCATATTAATCCAACGGTCATATCTTTTGACGTGGCAGAATAATCCAACGGTCATATTTTGCTGACGTGGCAGATATTATCCAACGGTTTGTTTTTTTTGGGGAAATGGGAAATTCAATGGAGATAGTGACTGAACAGTGAGCAAGGGTTTTATTTTTATTTTTGTTATGTTGCAATTGGTTTGAGACAAAAAAAATATTATATAAAGGTTTTTGGTATTTTTGGGCGAAATTATCCAATTTTCTTGAACTGAATTTTTTTGGTTCTTTATGATGTGAATAGAGTGATTTGGTTGCTAATGCAACTTTTTCGATTGCTTATAACTTGTTACTATTTATTCATTCTTGGTCTTTGAATGCAAAATAAATGATGTGGCAATAGTATTTGGTGTTAGAACTATTTTCTTGTTAGTAAAAATAGAAAAGTATTCATTCATTCATGATATGGTTTTGTTTAAATTGGTGCAATGTTTAGAATTTAGTATTTGGTAACTACAACGGTCACTTTTTCTTTTGTAAATGGTGTGTTGTGTTTCAGTTGTTCGTATAAAGATTATATATCATTTAGATAAATCCGTCTAATCTAACAATGTTGATCCACAAAAATTTATTAAAAGTATGTTGGACACTAAAAATTTATTATTATGTTTTCCTTTGAACATATTTACCAATATAAATCAAAAGAAATAATTTTTCATGACATAGACCTAAAATTGTGTAGAAAGGCCAATAAATAAAATAACATTTTCCGTATATTATGTGGGGTCCGAATTTTTGTAAAATGTAAAAAACAAAAAGTTAAGAAAAGATTAAAGGTGAACAATCTCAACCATTGAATTTTTTTGGCTTAATATATCATTTGGTCTCATAACTTATTTTCCGTTTTCACTTTGGTCCCCTAACTATTAAACGTTTTAAAATGGTCATTTATCTTTGTTTTAGTCATCAATTTAGTCCTATTTTATTAATTTTAAACCTCTAAAAAAGAAGACCCTTGGATAAAGGAGGTCCATCAGATCTAACAGTGTATCACCAACACCCAATTATATCACTTTCTTCATCTTTTTTATATAACATCATCAACATTCATGAATCAAACCCAGCAACTAACAAATACAAAAAATCAAACACAATCATCTTCTATCCGATCTCAATTGATCGCATCTAACAAGATCAGTTGCTGAACCATGACGTTCTTTTTTCCTGGAAAATTTGGAAAGGCTCCCCAAACAAGCAACCAACCCTAACCCATAATTTCTGAAAAATCAATTGAACCAACGTTCAATTCATGTTGCGACCCATCACTGTGATTCCCGTCTGTTTGCGAACTTAATTAGCGGTCATCACTGTGATCCCGACCCATTCATGGTTTCTCTCCATTCTCCGTTTTCGTTTCAAAGTTGGAACCCACCCATTCTGTTTGCGACCCACCGTTTCAAACCCGTCCATTTTGTCTGAACCCATTGATTTCTCTCTTGATTCGGCATCAGGGTCGCAAAACTCATTTGATATATTGTTCA
>Ga0099826_10002706_pt1 | contig 11582 bp, 7 predicted proteins | sample Mtrugardesep15_FD_76830 | JGI IMG/M metagenome (GOLD analysis project Ga0099826, IMG submission 76830) | Root nodule microbial communities of legume samples collected from California, USA - M. trunc garden sep15 | ecosystem: Host-associated > Plants > Roots > Nodule | place: USA: California...
ATGGTGGTGTGATCTACAAGCTATACGACGATGCTCACGTGCAAGTGAGTTTGATTGATTGAAGTATTTATGTTTGAGATCTCATTTATCATTCTCATTTCTTGTATCTGTATATAGTTTGTTTGATTTTAAAGAAAAATACTGTTAACTTATGACTACAACTTCTCCACATGTTTGCATATACTACAATGATAAGAATGCCTCATTATTGAATTTTTCACTTTTAATATGTTTTCACTTTTTGTATTCTTCACTTTTAGGGAGAGACAAATGATTACCATTTTATTTGTAAAATCGTTGAGATGTTTGAAGCACTTGATGGAGGTTTATATTTTACAGCTCAATGGTACTATAGGGCTAATGACACGGTAAGTTATCCCTTTTATGTTCTTTTTACACATATGTTTCTACCACAGTTATATCTTACACTTAATTTTTTTTTGGCATCACAGGTCATTAAACAACTAGGAAATCTCATTGAGCCAAAACGAGTGTTTTTCTCAGAAGTCCAGGATGACAATCCATTGGATTGTCTTGTTGAGAAGTTAACCATTGCTAGACTAGAGCTCAAGGTTTGTTGCTTTGTTTTTGGTTTTCTATGTAATTATTTTTCTTAGGACTAGTTATCCTAGTGTTATCTGTATTATTTAGCAATACTAAATAGTAGGTAAACTCAAATTTGTATGTGAAACTTACTTTGTCAATAATTTGTAATTAGATCTTTACATTAAAAAGTTGTAAATTAAACGATGTCCCTTAATGTTTGAATAATTTTTAAATATGTAATTATAAACTAGTACAAGAACCTAATTACAAATTATTGAGTCATCCCCAAATACTCTCTATGAACACTTTTTATACGTAATTGATGCATGCGGTCTCATAAAAAGTGTTTTTTTTGTTTATAATAGCGATTGAATGGAGTAATATTTAAACTTATAGGGATGAGCTTTTTCAAAAACATAACGAAAATTTAGGATGAAAAAAAAAAGTTCAATTGCAATGATTTACGTACAAACTATTGGCCAGTTCCTTATATAAGTTAAAATTCTTTAGTTTAGAGATACATTTTAAATTTCAAATGGTTAAACAAAATCTAAAGTAATTAAACCTTATTAATATTTTTATTATTTATTAATTATTGTATTTCTCTATTTTGTAACTAATAGTTACGTTTAATTGCAGAAGGATTTTGATGCAACGAAGGATGTAATTCCACCTTGCAAATATTTCTGCGACACACTTTATCTTTTGCCCTATTCTACGTTTGTTAAATTACCAACAGGTTGAATTATCTTTGGATGTTTAGGAGCAGTAGTATTATTTTTTTTCAATTTTAAACTTCTCATTTTAGTAAATTTTTTTAACTCAGAATCTAAAGAAAATGGGAGTGAAATTTCCTCAACCATTTCCAATGAAATTGAAGTGAATGCAAAATCTGAGGTTGATTCTAAAAGTGCGAGCACCAATGTTAACGATGAAAAGAAAAAACCAGAGCTTAAGTTGCTAGATTTGTACTCTGGTTGTGGAGGAATGTCAACTGGATTATGTCAAGGGGGGATTTTGTCTGGTTTAGATATTGTCACCGTTAGTTCTACTTTTCTTTGTATACTTTGAAAAAATCAATTGAATTCTTATTATATTGGTCTTTGTTTAGATTTATTGTTTTCCTATGATTTTTAACAGAAATGGGCTGTGGACCTCAACAAAGATGCTTGTCAGAGTCTTAAACTCAACCATCCAGAAACTGAGGTAATTGGATACCGTCCTGTTTGCATGTATTCAAATAGACCTTTTTTTTATCATCTTATCTTCCTCCTTTGTTTCATTTTGACAAGGTTTAAATAGACTTTTGAATTCCTGGTTTTAAAATTATGTGATTTTGAACTCCACATTTACCAAACCTCTGATTTACTAGTCCCCCATGTTTATTTTGACTAAAATCTGCTGATGTGACATTTTTAATACAGATTGTAGTCTTAGTTTAAACCTTGGTGGTGGTAATGATAATCTTGCTCAAATACACTATAAATAAAATAAAGAATATCAATACATGAACCATTTTGATATAAAGACTTGTCAATATTTTTAATATAAGCATTTTGTATTTAATGATGCATTTGATTTTACTATATTTTTGATGATGATAGCTAAAAGCATGTCCATTGGTTTTCATGTAGTCATTAAGCTAGTTTGTATGTCTATTTGATTTAAGATATTCACTGAATTTTAATAACATATATTTTGTCACAACCTTTACACTTTTAAAGGCAAAAGAAAATCTATAAGTGCTATTAAGATCTTTCTAAATTTCTTATATAACTAACTATCTAAATTTATGGTGTTTGAAGTAAGACGTGGTCCACTATAATTAAAATCATGGTGTTATAATTAAAATCCTCAGCAGTGACACTCATGTATTAGATTCTATGATGACACTCTTGCAATAATATTCTGCACTCAAAGTAATATATATGATATGATAATAAAGTGGTTTCAATGCTGATTCTTACACTCTTACATCATAAATCAGGTTAGAAATGTCAGTGCAGAACTTTTCCTCTCGTTGTTGAAGGAGTGGGAGAAGCTTTGCAGTTACTTCTCCTTAATTGAAAATTTTGTACCACATGAGGAATACACAAAACTTTTTAATACGGAGGATGAAGAGGAGGAAGAGGATGGTGGTGCTACTGAAGAGAATAGTGATGAAGAAATATTTGAAGTTTCTAAAGTGCATGATGTGCGTTATGATGATGCAAAGAATGAAACTGGACCAGGATTATACTTTAAGGTATTCTATGATTACTTTGTCTATTTCTTCCATCTGATTCTAAAATTACTGCTCTTTTTCATATACACACTCATTTTGAACATTTTATACTTTTTTGTTATAAATTAGGTTTCTTGGAAGGGCTACAATTCTGATAAAGACACTTGGGAGCCCATTACTGGTTTGAGGTCAGCTACTATGTTCCCAAAAAAGTCACAATAGACAACTTGTATATGTTTGAGTTTAATTTCTGAAGAGATGATATTGTTTTTGGAAGAGTAGAACTGTTTTTGAATGTTGGACTATTATTGAATAAAATTGATTTTGCTTCCAATTTTATTTTAACTTAAAGAAACAATTTAAGATTTTTTTAATTTTATTATGCAACTCATTATCTAAACCGAAAAAACTTTACATTTAACCCACTTTTAAAAATATATATTTTACTTATTTCATTCAATATTAATTATTACCACTACTTTTGCAAAATATTAGCGTTGGATAGTTGCATTATAGCACACGCTAAAGCATAGCAGAAGTTGAATAATTTTTTATTGTTTTGTCACCTGCTATTTAGTATAAAATGTTGCCTAATAGCTGCTATTGCAGTGCTATTTTCCGATAGCATTGGTGAATTTGAACAAAACACTATTTTGTGATTAACAATGGACAACCTTGACTTTTATAAACAATAATATATTTTGAAGTTGGGTGAATATTTGCAGTTTGATGTAATTGTAAATGATATCAATCATGTTGGAGTGATTTTGCAATATTTAATCTTCCAAATGTTGAATGCTTTATTTTTAGTTTTCATTGTTATGTGATTTATATTTGCATAGCTGAATTTTTTTTTCTTTTTCGTGTATGATTTAAGTTAACTTATATTTTAATCTTGATGTATTTGTTTATTACTTGTATCTTGTTGAGATTTCCATATGTTGTGAACATCTTTTTTGGTTCAAGCCTTGATCATTTCATTTATACATATGCATCAGTAATTGCAAGGAAAGGATCAAGGACTTTGTCACTCGTGGCTTCAAGTCAAGCATCTTACCATTGCCGGTAATTTTCGAATGATTTTTGTATAATGTCTTAAAAACTGATCATTATATTCTCTAAAAGTTGTTAACTATCATGTAGGGTCATGTGGGTATAGTATGTGGCGGACCTCCTTGTCAGGGAGTAAGCGGCTTCAATCGTTTTAGGAACTATAAAAATCCTTTAGACGATGAAAAGAACAAGCAATTAATGGTGTTTATGGATATTGTTCAGTACCTTCGGCCTAGATTCACATTAATGGAAAATGTGGTTGATCTTCTTAGATTTTCTGAAGGTTTTCTTGGAAGGTATGCATTGGGCCGTCTTGTTCAAATGAATTATCAAAGTCGGTTGGGAATTCTGGCTGCTGGTGCATATGGGCTTCCTCAATTTCGGCTTCGTGTCTTTTTATGGGGTGCTGCACCTTCAGAGGTACATCTATTCTTGTTTACTGCACATCCAATTTTCTCCTATATTGACAAAATCTGATCCCTATTAACTTCATTTTATTTTTAACTTTTCCCATTAGGATATTGCTTTTAGATTTATTACTTGCAATTAAACTAGTTTAATTCACATCTTCAATGTCTTGCTAATTATTTAGTGGTTACTGTTGTGTGTTTTTTTTTTGGTAACAACCAAGGACAAATGTTTGTTTAGTTTAACATGAGAGGAATACATTAGTTGAGAATGTGCATTTTGTTTTAGATTTTGTTATGTTGAATTTTGGAATTCTACTTACTTTGCAGAATCTGCCTCAATTTCCACTTCCAACTCATGATGTCATAGAAAGAGGTTCTGTACCTGTGGAGTTTGAGGTATGTGTGAAGTGCCTTTAACCATTTTATATTGAAGTAATCCTCCGTGTACATAAGGAACTGAAGATTTGATATGAGTGATGTTAATAATGCCTACAGGGCTGCTTAGTTGCCTATAGCGAAGGACATAGTGCACAGCTGCAAAAAAAACTTGTGCTCAACGATGCTATTTCAGATTTGCCTCCAGTATGTTTTATCTTTTTTGTTGTTTTCTTTCTAGTCTTTTCTTGTACTCGTTTTCGTGTCAATATAGACATCAATATTTGTTTGTGACATGTATTCAGATTGAAAACAATGAAACTCGTGATGACATGGAATATGGCGGACCACCATTGACAGAGTTCCAAAAGTTTATTAGACTAAGCCAAAGTGGTAATATGCTCTTATACGCGTTAATGTTTTTTCATTATAGAATCTTTTGTGCCTTTTTCTTCACAACTTATATTTTAGAAGTAATAGTTAGCATGGAATCAGAGCACTTTAGATTGAATAATCATGAATTTGATATATATTATCCTTCCACGTTCTCTTAGTAATATTGTTGTTTGCTCAAGCATGCTAGAGGTTTGTTTGGGGATTTTTTTGAATTGTGTAAATACGATATTTCATACAGTTTCTTCATGTGAATTGTCTCTCCAAAGTAGCAATTTTTTTTACTTTTGAAACATGCAGAAATGTTGGGTGGTTTGATTAAGAAGAATTCCCCAAAGTCCCTGCTTCATGATCACCGATCGTATGAAATGAATTTTGATGATTATCAACGCGCATGTCGAATCCCGAAAAGGAAGGTATATGTTTTTACTTCATGTTTTATTGCTATAGAATGTTTGAGTAAGTTCTATTAATACAACTTTCAACATGTTCCATATATTTGTTGAAATTCAGGTGAGTTATATGTTATATCGTGTAGGTCCCAGTCCCACATAAATTTATTGGGATTTTTGTGAATCTTAGTGTGCTGGGATGTTAGAGTGTGTTGACATTTTTGTAGTATTTGTTAACAATGAATGCTATGTGTTAGGGAGCATGCTTCAGAGACTTACCGTGTGTTCGTATGCGGAACAAAAAAGTTGAATTGAATCCTGATGTGGAGCGTGAATTTTTGGCTTCAGGGAAACCCTTGGTAAGAAACGTTTTACCGTATTCCTTTTGGCATCCCATTTTGGCCTGTATATTTAGAGAGAAGAGAATCTGTTATGTTTTTGATTTTACAACACCAGTAACTTGACTTGTCGTAAACATGAACCACATTTTAATACAATTCTTTATGCTCATCATCAAACATCATCCTTTACATTCGTATTTGTAAATTTTTTGGCAAAACATGATTTCATGAGAAAATTATCAGCTTTTGCATTATAAATTAATAAAAGCAATAAAACATATATATACTTGTAATTTGGTGCTTTGATTGTTATTACAGGTTCCCAACTATGCAATTAGTTTTGTGCGTGGAACTTCACCACTGTAAGTTTTGTACAAAATAATTTTGATTTGGTATTCTAAAGGTGTAGCTGAATGCCTATGTTATTATTTAGTTTTTAATTTATTTTCAAAATGCTGGGTTGGTTTAATTTTAGGCCTTTTGCTCGTATATGGTGGGACGAGACTGTTCCTACTGTTGTCACAAGACCTGAACCACACAACCAGGTATATCTTAACATCTTTAAATTTTTCTATTATATTCTCTTCTATATTTTTGTGATATGATTATCCTGTTTGCTCCTTAAAATCTGACATTCCTGTCTGATGTTTGACCAGAAAATTCTACATCCAGAGCAAGATAGAGTGCTTTCCGTCCGTGAAAATGCTAGATTACAAGGTTTTCCAGACTTCTACAAGCTTTGTGGATCTGTTAAAGAAAGGTAAATTCGTAATCTTATTTCTGTTTGTAGTCATATACTCATGGTTTGCATAGAGAATTGAAATCCAATCCAAAATTAGATTGTCTAAGGCTGCAGTGGCATGCAAATTTGAACCCTTAAATTCTCAAACTGATGAATCCATTGTTCAATTTATTGACGACTTGATTACATGTTATCTCCACTGATGGCAATCAAAATCTAAAACTTTTATGGATATATCTATACTGAATGATGAATCTATTGTAATGTGCAAATGTTATTGTAAAGAAATTCCCTTGTGACCATGTCATTGTTAGTTTTTTTAAGTACAATCATTAAATGCATAGATTCTTTGTTAAATAATTATACTAAAATAATTTTATGAAATGTTATTATAGGTATATTCAAGTTGGGAATGCAGTTGCGGTTCCCGTTGGTCGAGCTTTGGGATATTGTCTTGGCCTTGCATCTCAGGGTGCTTCTACTGACGGTCCTTTGTACACGTTACCTAATCATTTCCCTAGGAAAAAGAAACAAACTTCTATGGTGGCATCCGAAGAAATCGTGCATAATGCACCTTGAGTTGGTTGTATGGTTTCATTAAACAGAGTTGAGTGATCACAATTTTTTTTAGAGAAGATTTGAGTGATCACAATTATTTTGCAACATTACTTTTTCGCATCTTTTTGTAACTTTGAAGATTTTAAACTATGTGATGTGATGTGATATGATATTTATTTGAAAGTCATCTTATTGAATTTTGTTATCTGAAATAGAGTGAATTTTTGTTTAGTTAGATAAACATCGTTTTCCTTGTAGTTTCTTTTGATCCACTGTGTTAAATGTTAAACCAAACGACATTCAACGGCTTTTATTTTTAAATTTCCTTCCTTAATAAAAATAACTGATGTCAAGTTATTTACATTTTCTTATTTTAACACATGGTATATTAAGTTGTAATATTTTATAAATACGTTAAAAGATTTTTTTGATAGAAACAAGTAAATGAATTTCGTTTAAGAGTGAGAATGAGAGTAAGAGGGAAGGAGATGATCAAATCTCCATATTGTTGGGTGTAAGCATATCTCTTTTGAAAGTGTGTTATGACTTGACAACCTAATTAAAAACCTATTTTGCATTATCGTATTTAAATATGTATTGTGACTCATATTTAAATACAACAAAACAAATATTATTGCTAACTAGTGTTCACATGACACTAGTTAAAGAAAGCAATATAAAAAATTTGTATTGTTCATAACTACAATTAATTTTTTGGTTCACTTGATTTGACCTATCAAGTTGAATCGGATAGTTGATTTGAGTTATCAAGTTGAACCGGATAGTTTGCTATTTTGAATCTGAGATTTAGAGTTCAAATGAGCTCAAAAATATATATGATGAACATGAGTCATGTTTCAAATTGATCTAATTTTTATCGAGTTGAATCGAACTTAACTAAGTTTGACTCATCTCGACTCATTTTCAGTTGTAATTTAAGCATAATCTCTTTGAAAGTTTGTTATGACATGTGAATCTATTTAAAGACATTTCAATTTTTTTAAGACTTAACCTTAGACCTTAAACTCATCAACTATTTTAATCTCTTAACTCAAACTCAATTAAACTACCTAACCCCAAAGACATATTTCCCATTATCGTTTTAAATAAAAAAATCAGTCATATCTTTAAATCTGACCAACCTCTTGCTGTAGGCCTTGAAAAAACATTTTTCTAAACCCTTCTAGGCCTCAAAATATATTCGTTAATATTAAATATGAATTTGAAAAATTACACAATATTATTTTATAATAAAGCTATGTTATTTATCTCCGTGAGCTTAGTTCAATTGGTAGGAATATCGCATTATAAATGCATTACATTTTTGAATTCATTTTCACCTCTAGGTTTTATAATTGTTTGATTTTGGTTCTCATATTTTAATTGCTCGATTTTATCCTCCTAACTTTTCCCTCTTTTGGGGTTGAGTCATTGATATTTTCTGTGAGTCCATTATACCCCTCAAAAGCTAGCATCAGTCAATCTGTGTGACTCCATCCTTTTACCATTATACCCCTCGAATTCCACCGACATAAGGGGCATTTCCATCATTCAACATGCAGTAATACAAATATTCTTTGAAAAAACATTGATGTGACATTTTGTGTTTGATTCATATTGGTGTGATCGTTTTGCATGGATCTGCAAGCTTCCATCCATTTTCTGTGAGTTCCTACCCATCCACCCTAGAGGTCAAAGATTCACAACTCTACAACTAGGTATATTTCATTTCTCAATTCAATTTCATTTTTATACCTTTCCCCTCATGTTTTTTTGGTAGTGGTCGAAACCTACATATATTATGCATTGTCCTTATCATCCCTATCATGAGTATATAAGTTGGTCAAGTCATAACAATTTTCACCATTACCCTATTTTCACCAAACTTGATTAAACTTTACTGTTCTCAAAACTAAGATTCATAGATGTAACTTATTTTAAAACAAAATTGATAGATTACTTGATTTATATTATTGTTTATGAACTATTTATTGTAAATTATATTTGAATTTGGAAAGAAAATGAGTGATCATGTTTGATATGTTTGATGTCGTAAGTATTTTTTGGACCAGCCAGATCAATTTTAAATGTTGGATGAAAAATGGTGACAATATAAATAGTTTATGACTTACTAGACCAATTTGTTACGAAAAGAAAAATTAAAGGACTAATTTGTTACATACATTACTTAGGATCACAAGAGTTATTTGGCCATTATTATATTACTTAAAGAAAAATGTTCTAGGTTTTTTCCCCCAATTTTGTAATTGCTCATTTTCTTGTTATGTTATATTCTATGAAGTACGAACACTCCTCGGATTTGGCATGTCCCGGTCGTGTCTGACACTGACATTGGTAATTACACTGAATTATGTGATTTTTTCAAATTAATAGCTGTGTCGGTGTGTCAGTGTCCGTGTCCGTGTCGTGTCCGGTGTCCATGTCCGTATCCGTGCTTCATAGCTTATATTGAAGAATTTAATTCCATTTATCTTGTTCCTTTTTAAAGGTAAATGATTGGAGATAAAATGAAGAGAAGAAGTGACTCTGAAAACAAAGAAATGAAGAAAAGAAGTGACTCTGAAAACAAAGAAAGTGAAGACAGACTAAGTGACTTACCCGACTGCGTTCTTATTTACATTTTGTCATTTTTGAAAACCGAAAATGTTGTTCAAACTTGCATTTTGTCCACCAGTTGGAAACATCTTTGGAAACGTATTCCTAAGCTTTTGTTGCGTTCCTCAACTTTATTCCCTTTGAAGGACGAGAAATTTTTGACATTCGTGTCTAAGATTTTGACTCTTCGTGATAACTCAGCTGCACTTCACATTCTTGATTTTGAGTGTGATACCGATCACGAGTCTGAACTGGTCCCAAAAATTTTAAATTACGTTCGTTCCCATAATACCAAAATCCAACAATTAGGAATCTCTATTTCTCGTGATAGTGATCTCGTTATGCCATGTGTGTCTTCATGTCTGGCTCTTACATCTCTGATGCTTTCGGTTTACCACATTCGTCATGTTGTTTATCCCGAGACAATAATATTTCCGAAATCTCTAAATTTGCCAGTGTTAACTAGCTTGGGTCTAGTTGGTTTTACCTTCTGCGGTGATGAAAATGGTTGTGCTGAGCCCTTTTCGGCCTTTACCAAGTTGAATAACTTGCTCATTAAGTCTTGTATTGTTAAGGATGCACAAATCCTGACGATATCAAGTGAGACACTAGACAGTTTATCTATGAGTTATAATTTATTCGACTTCAACAAAATCGAGCTAGCTGCTCCGAATCTTTGTACCTTTTCTTTTTATGGTAAACTTGATCAGGAAATATATGGATATGGATTTTCTTCTGTTAAAGAAGTAAACAATGGTACTCCTGATAAGAAAATATATGGGAGTGGATTTTCTTCTGTTAAAGAAATAAACATTGATGCACGAATGTTTTCAGAATTTGACAAGTCTCCTATGATTCTATTATGCTGGCTGCTAGACCTTGCTAACTTAGAATCATTAACAGTCACTTCAAATACTCTTCAGGTACCTTGGCATGATTTGAGGTTTTATTTTACATTCATCTCAAGTTTATTTATTTTATTTCTAACTTTTTTTTGTTCCCCTAATGCTTAGATTCTCTTCTTAGTTCCCGATTTATTGGAGGTTAAGCTTCCTTCTTTGTGTAACTTGAAGTCGATGGAAATAAAATTGGAGCCACTTGAAGATCACTCAGAATTATTGTACTTAGTGAAAGAAGCCATGTTAAAGAAAGCTGCTGCCAAGTCACGCAAAGAAGCTTCCAAGTTACGAAAAGCATTTAAAGCGCGTTTGCAACCACCTTCCGTACCTGATGGAATAGTGGACTTCTTGCTTCAAAACTCACCGTCAGCTAAAGTTAACATCACATCAGATTATTAGTGCTCGATGAAGAGTTTATCTATCGTAATATATGTTATTCTTTATAGTTGATCGTGGATTATCTTAATTATTTGCTATATAGTTTATTTTGAGTGTCCTTTGTTATAGTTGAATGATATGCTTTTGATGCCTGCTGCCTATAGTCTATTTGGAAAACATATTATTAGATTGAGGTTGATAATCACTCATTCAAACATGCATGTAGTCAATCAGTTTTTTTTGGAAATATCATCAATAGACGAACTTGTGTGCAAATATCAAGGTGTTTTTGATTGTGAAAGATATGAAAATTTCAGAATCCAGTGACATGTTTTTCCTGTTTTTGAATTTTAATGTTGAATGTAATGAATTAGTTTAGGTCGTCTTTATATGTAGTGGTTGCTGTACTTCGTAATGACCCTGAAAAGAATTAACTAGCCGTCAATTCATCTCAGGAAAGCTTTGCATTTATGTTCTGTACTTCGTATATTGATAGAAATTTGGCAAGTGTACCAAAAACTATCGAAGTAGTAAAAAATATCGTTTCCACAAGGATTGTTTTTAATTGCAATAAGTTAACTTTGTTACGCAATAGGATGTATAAAGATTATGTTTGTTTTGCCACTAGGCAGAAGATTTGGTTTGTTTTTAAAAC
>Ga0099826_10002709_pt1 | contig 11577 bp, 4 predicted proteins | sample Mtrugardesep15_FD_76830 | JGI IMG/M metagenome (GOLD analysis project Ga0099826, IMG submission 76830) | Root nodule microbial communities of legume samples collected from California, USA - M. trunc garden sep15 | ecosystem: Host-associated > Plants > Roots > Nodule | place: USA: California...
AAGAGCTCTCTTTTGGAACCTCGAATTTAGTTAACACTTTTTTCCCACATAATATCATGTGCTTAGCACATGCATCACTCGCATTTCTTTTTTTTTTGTTTACATTCAAAGTCCCAAACATAATACCTTTTGAAAGATTGATTTTAAAAATATTTTTTTTAGAATTATTTGACTAAATTAAAATTGTGAAAAAATTGTATTTCAAAAAGAAGAAAAAAATCTTTTGTTGTCCGAGGGTTGAAAAAATCAATTGAGAAGATGAATTAAAATCGGCTAGTTATTTTTTTCTGGTTACAAATCTAAAGAGAGAGGGAAAAAACATGGAAAAAAAGAAGAGAAAAACCAAACTATCCGGAACCAAGTTCCTATATAGAATGTGCGAAGAGGGAATCTGAGATGCTAGTTGGAGGGTAGAGATAGACCATGAGATCAATGCTGGACGAAGCTCATAACATGGTTAGAGAGTCTGCACAACTATTTCCTTCTCATAAGGATGAGTGATGCAAACATGTCGTCGGCTAGTTCGTACAACTTCAGAATTGTTTCACCAACTTAATTTAGCAGTAAATATTTATGTAAGCACTCTTTGAGCTTAGAAGTTTACTTGGTCAATCTTCAAGATCAAACTCACCTAAATTTTATTTGAAGTTAAAAAATCAAATGAATTTTAAATGTTGTTTAAATTTTTTTGTTAAATTTGTCGCACATTTATAATTAACATTTTGAAGAAAGTTTCATAGAAAATGTGTGTAGTTTAGGATGCTGGTCCAAGCAAAAATCAGAATTTAGGTGATCGTGAGTTAAAATCGGTATACTTTTGCAGAATGAGTGGAAGTATGTTATTGGAATGAGTTAAAAGTAATGCATTGTGAGTTGGATTTGGATTTTCCTGCTCTTACAACATAACTATAACATATCTAGACTGTCCAATCTTAAACGTGTGGCTGAGATTGTTTAGAATGATTTTGTAACTGCATTAATCTATACCGTTCGATCTTCAATTAATGGTCGAGATCCTGTACAGCGTGAAAACTGTGAGCTTAATCACAGCACGGACTACCGATCCAGATCCATTGTGAGTTTAGAGGTTTTCTCTGTTATACAATGCAATCTAATAAGGAAAAAGTGATGTAACATTTCCAGAAATCATTTGCTCAGGTTGTTTCAGTATAGACCTTATAGGATGGATGGATTCCTTTAAATAAATAAACAAAAAGTCCGCATATAACCCAATTACACAACTCAACAAGGTTTGAAATAGTTTAAACAACAAAACAGGGGACTACACATCCTTAAAAATTAATAATATAATGATTTCATCTAATTCTTTCTGCCTTTATTTTTCCTCCTTGAGACAACAGACCATCCATCATCTCCTTCACCTGGATTATCCTCACCTGGATTATCCTGCTGAGACCCATTAACTGTCTTGTTCATGGAATTCAAGTTAGATTCAGATCTTGGAATGTCCACATCCATGTTTGCTGAATTATCGTCCTCATTGTTTTCATCAGAATCATCATCTTCGTCTTCATTGCCATTCACAATCTAGCACAACATAAAATGTTCAAAAATTATTCAATGAAAGTATCTAATTGCACCCATGACATGTGTAATCAAGGAAAAATCTGTATCCTTAAACCAAACATGCTAAACTAACATATATACCAAATTTACAATCATACTCTCTTTTTTTATCAATCACAATTACTGTCATTTAGTCCCATGACAAAAAATTAACTATAATAGGTGTTCACAAGAAAATCAACAATCAAGTCTTTTCCTACAAGTTGGGCTTGGCTACATAGAACAATAAAAGTTACAATTACACAATGTTATATTAGGTTCACAAAAAGAACATTTCCATCTAATTAAAGGTTTGATCTAAGCTGGTATTATGGATGGGAGAATGTAGGAAGGTGAGCTACAATATGCAGGCAAGGAAGTCTGCGTATGGGAGCACGAATTCTGAGTGCTTCTCTTGACAGGATATTCTCCTAACCCGGCCTAATAAAACCTGATATATTCCTTTAAGCAAGGGTGCACCGGAAACTCAAACTCAGACTCAAATACTTCGTGAGTCATCAAAAGCCTCTAAATTTTTGCTGTCAAGATTTCTATATAGACCTAAATATCCAAAAAGCCAAACAACATAATAAAATCATACACGTAGACGGAATAAGTAATTCAATCAACAGCGTTCAATCCCGGTATCAGGCAGTCCCTGAAGTTGATCATTCCTTTTTAACACGGTGCAAGAGCAGTTTATATCATATCACAGATATCATGAAGAAAAGATTATAACTTTCATCAGATTCTTCAATACCACTGTCAATAACCACAGTGGAACAAGTTCCGTCAAAATTAAAAAGTAAAACCATAATGGAGCAAGTATCAACAGATAGAGTAGATATTTGGCCTAAGCCTGAGTTTGGGAAAGTGCACGTGAGAGATGCTTGAGGTGTTTGGCCAAAGGGTGGGAGAGAAACATGGGGGGATTTAGAAGCATGTCAGTTAGACGCATAGGATGGGAGAGGTGATTGAGGTGAGAAGGAATATCAGAGGGAAAGCTGGTAGGAAATGGTACAGAGAAAAAAATTGTTTAATATTATGTTGACAAGGGAGTGCCTCTCTGAAACTTAAGCTTGCGTCTTCCAAACAATTTCTCATCTTTAGAGGATTTACAGTACTATCAAACTTAAATAATAATACACACGTTCACATCTCTTCACTGTTTTTGTCAGTGAAAGCAAGGAAGCATAAACTCACAAAAAGCATGGTAGCTTTTACCTAATTTCTAATACAGAGAAATATAATAACTCTCAACTTATTTATGAATACATTTCAGCGCTCCAATAAATTTGTGTGTGCGTATGTGTGTGTGTGTGTGTGTGTGTTAGAGAGAGAGAGAGAGAGAGAGTATAGGACATATCTAGCGTACTCCAACAAAGGATGCCAATAAGACTAGAGTTTGTGTCTATCTACATATATAGCATAAAAGCGATATTTCTAGAGCACTAAAAGATGCTAATGAGACTAATGTATCATAGCGAACTAAGTAAAGAGTGCACTTTCTGTGCACTATTTTAATCAAACCCAATATCACATAATAATGTGAGGCAGCATCACATTCTTTCATAGTTGTGTAGCATGCAAAGTTATAGAATAGAACACAATCAGAGCACACAACAAATCAAATAACAATTCAATATTCTTTCCTCCTAAAATACCACATCATGTAGAAATTGAAATCCTAAATCAATCAAACACATACCCCATAAATTTGATATTGCAAATCTAATAATAAAACAATTAATTTCCATTCCAAATGCATTGTGCCTTAATTTACCTTTTGCACACCAGAATAAGCAGCTGGATTACGACTAGCTTCCCTGAGACGCTCAACAGAGCTAAAATTACCTTCTAAACATTCACCGTACATAATCATTAGTTCTTCAGCTACCTGTATCATTACAAACATGTACATAAAAAGTAAGAACACTCCAACAATGCAGGCACAACATACATGCATGTATCTTCAACACGTAACTAGTCAGCAGAACATCCAAAGCACAAATTCTATTTGACCAAGGGCAAATCACTGTTTTGGTCCCTATAAGTGTGACTTGCTGTCATATTGGTCCTGAATGAATCGAAATTGCAACAGAAAAAACATCTACACATGTCTTTATTATTAGTCATTTTGATCATCAAATCTGTTTTTAAGTAGCCAATTTAGTCCCCTAAAATTACTAACAAAAGAGGCACTAGGGACATGTTTGCAATTTTGATATGTTTAGGACTATATTGACAGCGCCTCAAACGTTGAAAGACTAAAATGTTGTTTGCCCATTTGACTAATTTCCAAATAGTTATTAAAAGAAACACAGGCATAAAGGTTTAAGAAAAGGGTCAACGACCAGAATTTAGGCCACAACATCAATGTTTTTGTTAATGAGTCCCTTTGTAAGGATGAGCTAGGCCCAACTGAAATGCTAATATGGTATCAGAGCGTATTCAAGATCCGTTGGGCCACTTGTTGTCAGGTCATGCTCCAGATATCTAGTCCTAGACGTGAGGGGAATATATTAAGAGTCCCACATTTGAAGTGACATGGCTTGAACAATTGTTTATAAGTGGCCCAGTGGGGGACAGTCCTCACCTTACATGCTGGTTTTATAAGGTTGAATTAGGCCCAACCCAAATTCTAATAGTTTTATATCACTATGACTGCAATTCACGTGCGTGGATTCGTAGTGAGTTTGACAAGATCACAGTGCCACCATGATTGATTAGCAGTATTCGAAAAATAAAAAAATAAAATGAAAATGAAGACCTCTTCATCGCTACCATCTTCAATCACTAAATTGATAGAAAGCCCTCCTTTATAGAGTAAGTCTTCTAGGTCATCAATATAAAGCGTTTCTGTGAGAAGAAAATAAAAAAATGAGAATCATCATAAAATTCAAAAAGAAAGGAATTATAATACCTTTGGATTGAGTGAACCAAGCAAGGACATCAGCGGCGAGTTTGTGAGCTTTGAGGTTGGTGTCACGGCCAGCCCACTCATTTTCAACGGCGGCTCGGAGCGCCGACCAACGGCTCAAAACCAAACCAATTCCTTCGGTGAATGCTTGCAGTGATGCTCCTTGTAGCTTGTTAGGATTCGTCATCTTTCTCGATACAGTAGCGCGACTCAGAATTAGGGTTTATGTATTTCGACAAGACAGAAACGGAGCCAATGTTTCTTTTCTTAGGAAATAATTTTTTTAATTAAATAATTTAGGGTTTATTTTTATTTATTTGTACTCTTTGGAAGAGGATAAAAAATTTGGCATATTTATTATACTTAATCATTTTTATCACTCATAATTAAAATAAGCTAAGTTGTCATTTTATATCTACTAATAAAAATTGCAATTTGTTTGAGGACTTCACCCTTAGGAATAGTGGTTTGGTGGTCTCTCACTTGCAATATGTCGATGATACGCTTTGTATTGGTAAGCCAACAGTGGAGAATCTTTGGGCTATGAAGTCTCTTCTTAGAGATTTTGAAATGGTGTCGGGTTTAAAGAATAATTTTTTCAAAAGCTCTTTGATTGGGGTTAACGTTGATAATGGCTTCATGGATATGGTGTGCAATTTTTTGAATTGTAGTAAAGGGAGTGTCCCATTCAAATATTCGAGCCTTCCAGTGGATGCAAATGTGAAGAGTACGTCTACATGGGAGCCGTTGATGGAGAACTTAAGTGAGAAGTTGAATATGTGGGGGCATAAGTACATTAGTTTTAGAGATAGAATTGTGCTTTTAAATTCGGTCCTTAATGTGATTCCCATTTTTTTCTTGTCCTTTTTTAAACTCCTGATGCAAGTTTGGAAGAGGTTGGTTCGTATCCAAAGAGAATTCCTTTGAGGAGGTGTCGGAGGGGGTAAGAGAATTAGTTGGGTAAAGTGGGAGTTGGTGTGTCAACATATAAGCAATGGAGGTTTGGGAATTAAGGATATCCGGGTTTTGAATGTTAACCTTTCTAGATGGGAATGGTGCTCTTTAGAAAGATGTTTTGATAGCAAGGTTTGGTGTTAGTGCGGGAAGCTTGTTGGAGGAGGGTTCTAGTGGGAGGCCGAGATTCGCTTCTTCTTGGTGGAAGGATATCTTTAAGATAGGGGATTTTGGAGGGCTTAATTGGTTTAATCCGGAAGGTATATGCACGCGTCTTTCGTAGGTAGTCCGCCTCTAGTTTCTTAACCCGTGTATTTTTGGGTTTTTTAGGGGTGTGTTTTGGTGTCCTGAATAAATGTGACACTCTCCTTGTATTTTTTCCCTTTTTACCGCGAGTTTTTAGTGCTTCTTGCACTTTCTCGTCAAGAATGAAATTTAGCTATTAAAAAAACTAACAAAAATACAAATATGTTTGTGCATCTGCATTTTTTATCGTATAATTTTTTTTATGGAAATATGTTCATTGCATTTTATTGATAATAATTGAGTTAATACAATCGAGTACATCAAAATAAATTTTAGGAATAGCTAATAACATGGCCTATATGACATGAAGGTGAGTTGCTACATTTGCTTGTCGTCGACAAAACTCCACCGTTGAGTTTGTAAATGTAGAGGAAAACATGTGTCGACATGTTGTGATGACATGACCAAACTCCGTACGTAATATCGTTTCGAGAAGAGTTAAAAGTTCTGATTGTTGTTTTTGAGTCTGTCACAAAATCCACGTTATCGAATTGTGTCTCTGCCAACAATTGTAGTGCATCGAACAACCCCAAATCTTCAACCACATCAATGTAAAACTGTGTTCGAAAACTTATAGTTTTTGCAAGTACATAAGTACCATCTTCATCCCGAAAACAAACTTCGACACCCGTGCGATTCCATAGAGAAGAGAAAGTAGTGCGGATATTACATTTGAATCTACCGGACTGCGGCTTCTGCCATTTAATTGTACTAGTAGTTGCGTGAGACCCTTATTGGCTTGAAACCGAACCTTATTGCTCGAAGAGGTATGTGCTGCCACCCAACCCTCCATGAGATGTTATGCTCGATCAACGACGTGAATGTAACATACATTAATAATAGATAGAACCACAAAAGTTTGAGACAACAAATGCTCAAAGTAAGTAAGTAAAGATAAATCTCCATAAGAAGAAAAAATCCTGCCTAGGTTATTTATTTGCATGATAGAATAACATATTAGAGTAAAATAGCACAATCTTATCAATTTTCCATTTTGTCATAAATGATTAATAGTTTATTTCATGTTGATCCATTACTGGCTTGAATTATAGACTGTTGAGGGTAATTGTTTGAACATGTGTGCTCAGTCTGCCCCTTCTTTAATTGCAGATATGTTACTCATATTATTAAATTATATATAAAAAATAAAGTTTTGATAAAATAATATTAATTTTTTAAAACACCTTATAATAATATTAAATTTTATTATTATTCTTGTATATTTTTCTATATTATCATTATTATATTTTTTGACACATCATTATTATTATTTCAATCATTTCGTGATTTGGTTCATTGTTCCTTATCTTAACAAAATTAATTTACGTGTGATTAAGAATTATTATTATCATTTATCAAAAAAAAATCTTCATTCTTTGTTGAGCTTCAAGTTCTCTCCTCCAAAACTCTCCTTACATCTAATCATGCATAATGGATTCTACAAACAAATGATTAAGTGAATAGTTCAATTTCTCCCGGAGAAATTCACCAAACATTCAAGCCAAATCCACATGCAAATGAGTGGGTAAGAACCATCAAAGAAGTCTAACCCCAAATGGACAAGAATGAAATAAAGTAAGGTAGAAGGATAGGTGTCTCTTCCTAACATTTTTTAAAATATAATCCATCAATCGGAGCAAAAGACTTAACTATGTATTTTAATAAGGACAAACTTAATTGTTCTTTTTTTAATAAGAAAAGAACATATTTGTTAAAGTACATAGTTTTATCTTCTAATCTGATTGATGAGTTATATTTTGTAATTATAAGAAAGAGAACTTATCCTTCTTCCCTACCCAATTCCATTCTTGTGCATTTGGGTTTATCCTTCTTTGATTAGTTTATACCCAATCTTTTGTGTATGGGTTTAGCTTGAATTTTTAGTTGATTTCTCTTGAAGCTGCTAAATCATTTACTTCACCATTTGATTTTTGTAGCGTCCATTATGATTAGAGTTAGGTAGAGTTTTGGAAAAAAAGAATTTGAAGCTCAACAAAGATTGTGGATTATTTTATAGATGATAATGATTTTTATTGACATGCAAATTAAGTTTTTTAAGATAAGGAACAATAAAGAAAAGCACGAAGTGATTTCAATAATAATATTATTAATAATAATAACTTTGGTCAAAAAACTATAATAATGATAATAAAGAAAAATACACTATTGTAATAATTAAATTTATTATTATTATTATTATTATTATCATCATCATCATCATCATCATCATCATCATCATCGTAAGACATAAAAAAAGTTAATATTATTTTTTTTGTCAAGGATATAATATTATTATATAGTTTAATAATATGAGAAAAATAATAAGATATATTTCTAATAGTATGAGTAACATATAGACATGGCAACGAGCCCCGCCTCCGCCCCAAATTTAACGAAGAAAAGCCGATTTAACTGGGTGCGGGTGTGGGGGGAATTTTGGTTTTTAGTACAGGGCGGAGTTTATTAAATTTTATAATCTTATTTCCATAACCACCAACCTTTTTTAATATATTATTACTCTTTAGAAACATATTTATTATAATTATTTTGCTCTTTTAAAAAAAAATTATTAGAGTTTTAATTATTAATATAATTATTGTTTTTTTTCTATGAAAAAAAATTAAAAAACATGTATTTTTTTAAATATTTTATAAAAATAGAGTTTTCGTGGGTGGGGCGGGGGCGGGGACGGGAGACCCGTCCCTATTGAAGGCGGGGTTGGGTGTTCAATTTTTACCTCCGATATAGTTTGGAGGCGGGTGCATAGAAGCAGAGGCGGGGACGGGGATACTTAAACCCGCCCCGTTGCCATGTCTAGTAACATACCAGTGTTTAAAGAAGTGATAGATAAAAAACATGTGACATCTCGGATTGAACATTTAACATCTCAGCTTTTGATCCAAGATATTAATTAAAAATATTTACTTGAATAAAATTGTTTACCAAAAATTTTGATATTTTTTTTCCTTTTGAAAATTGTTTACAACCTAAATAACCAAGTTATTAAAAATTATAATTCAGTCAAAAATTCAATTTTGTCCACATGCGTGTTTAAGGAACACTTCATCAATCTTGCTTCAATTTATCATCCATACCCATAATGTTAGTTGTAAATGGTCAATTTCTATCACCACATTCAAATCAAATAATCAATAAATTAAAAGACATAAAATAACATATAAAAACTCTATGATAAAAAAATAACCAACAAATAATATTGGTTGAAAAACCCTTACCATTGACGTTTTTCTTTCTAAGAGGACTCTAAATCCCACTAGTGGAATGCTCATCAAGATCGAAAAAGATTTAAACAATGAAGAATAAGCAGGTTGTAAGAGTGATAGAGAACTAGTAGTTTGTGAAGTGAGTAGGTGCTATAGTGGATTTAAATAGATAAGTGTGAGCAATGAGAAAAAGGTTGAGTTGTCATATCGAATAAGAATGGATATTAGGTGTCATTTGTTAATCTATCTATCTATCTATCTATCTATACCTATTTATCTATCTATCTTCTATCTATCTATCTATCTATCTATATATCTTTGAATTTAAAACTTGAACTATTCTTATGTAAGAGTTTTGATGATGTAGCATGTTTAAATGAACTCTAATTTTTCATTCTCTGTATATATTATGCCACTCTCTTTTAACCCGCACTGAATCAGTTTAATGTTTAGTGAAATATGAATGGATAAATAAGAATAAGCCCATTATAAGAGGCATGCCTTTTCTATTATTTGTCTTAGCTTTCCACTAAATCAATTATTTACGTTACTATATATATGATTGAGTTAATTGCACGTCTATAAGAATTCTAACTCATAGATATTCATAAGAATAAATCATTCGATTGTTGTCTAAAATTGTTTAAATTCATTTTTTTTTTACATATTTACTCTATATTCAATTGTTTCACCTTCCACATTTTAAAGACTTTTTGTTAGAATATAACTGCAATCATTACTCATTAGCATATACCACTGTCTTTATATTTGGTTAAAATCGGTTCACCCTTTAATATCATTAGCTTACTCTCTTTGTGCAACATGGATCATGGGGTTTTGTTTTGTTTTTCTTTCATTTAAGATTCAGGTACTATTGTTACGTTCTCCTAAAGAAAAAAAAATCCCACTGTCTCTTAAAAAAAAGAAAAAAAATCCACTTGAGTCAGCCCCTCACCCATTTTGCTCCATCAGAGATATGCAAGGATTGAAGAAAAAGTGAGTTTGCTTCGACATTTTAGTTCCATTTCAAACATTAGAAGATAAATTCCTATTTATTTTAATTATTTTGAGACACGGTTATTGTAAAATACGTTGGTGATATTACTCATTCAAATTATTTATAGTCATTTTAATTATTTTTTATTCAACTGTGATGCACCTTTGTAATTCCATGGATAATTGATTTTGATCCTATATGTGAAAAATCCTCAAATATGTGTAGAATTATCATATATGGATAATTGATAATTTTCTATTTGTATCTATCTATCTATACTAAATTGTAAATTAAGGTTGAAGATTGATTAATTCTTGAATACATATTGTGCTGATGTAACATCTCTAGGAAAGTTGAATGCTTCACTCCTCTCTTAATCTATCTATATCTAAGCTTGAGTTACAAAATTTCCCAGCCTTTCTTATTCTATTGGTTTTTTTTTTGGACAGACTTTCTTATTCTATTGGTAACATTAACATATAACCCTTTATGTCTAATGCTAATATTTCTTCCTTTCATGCTACAAATTTCATTTTATTTATATCTATTTCACTATAAACCGGGGCCAAAAAATATATTGTTGCTGAATGATTTTTTTTTTAAAACCTTGACTTTTCAATTTCATTATATCAATTTGTATCTTCCTTTCAACAAATTAGTTGTTAATCAAAACAAGGTATTGAAGGCACCGTTGTCTTTGACAATAATCTTATACTTAAGATACTTTCTTTAACTTGAAAAAATGAGTGCAAATTAAGCTTGGATAGAAAATAAAAAAAAACCAAAAAAAAATAGAAAGTGAAAAACTAACAATGTTAGAATTTATCGGTTTTCGTTTTTCACTATCCAATTAAAATTTGTTAATTAACTTATACCAAACAAAAAATTCTTTCATTAATTGGCTTCATCCTTTCATTCACCTTATTTAATTAACCATTGTAAATTTATACTATAATAACCTTTGAAGAACATGGAAGAATATATGGTTGCTCATCTAACAAGGGTGAGGAAGATTTAGAGGAGAATTGATACTATGTAATTGTCTTAGTTTAGGTTCATCGTGTGTATAAATATGTGATTTAGGGTCATCTTCTCTTTCTCCATGCAATTTATGGGTGATATTTTTCAACCGTGTATGATAGTTTTTGTTTCGTTTTGTTACTCTTCACATATATCTTGATCTTCTTTGTTATTTTTTTTTGGTGGAATGGACTCGACTTACTCTATTGTTTAAATTGATCAAATGTTGTAGTTTGGTTTTTTATTTATGTAATGTTTGATACTTTTTCTTACTCTATTATTGTTTTATTTATGATCATTGTGTGTATAAATATGTGACTTTGGGTCATCTTCACTTTCTCTAAGCAATTTTTGGGTGATATTCAAGTGTGTATGATAGTTTTTTCATCTCTCTTTTTTATTCTTCACACATGTCTTAATCTTCTTTGTTGTTTGATTTGGCAAGGTATGGACTGAACTTACTTTATTGTTGTAGCTCAAATTTTTATTTATGTAATGTTTGTTAGTCTATTTTTTTGACTTTATTTTGTATTGTATTGTTTTATGTGTATATGACTTACTATTTTTTTCCATAGGAATGATAAGAAGGT